>JABLTO010227358.1_pt1 | contig 26202 bp, 24 predicted proteins | sample 7160091 | NCBI WGS metagenome assembly JABLTO01 (sample SAMN14651225, study PRJNA627086) | human gut metagenome | isolation source: feces | host: Homo sapiens
GGACAAACTGCAACTTCAGGCGGAGAATTTGAGAAAGATGTTCCTTGCCATGGCAAAGGATATCCGGGTCATTATCATTAAACTTGCGGACCGTCTGCATAATATGCGTACACTGCAGTTCATGACTCCGGCCAAACAGCAGGAAAAGGCCCGTGAGACAATGGATATTTATGCGCCGATCGCGGGAAGGCTTGGTATTTCTAAAATTAAGACAGAACTTGACGATCTGTCATTGAAGTATCTGAAACCAGATGTATTTTTTGACCTTGTAAATCAGATCAATGCCAGAAAAACAGAGCGTGAGGAATTTGTCCAACAGATTGTGGATGAAGTGTCCATGCATATGAAAAATGCGGGGATCAAAGCAGATGTAAATGGACGTGTAAAGCATTTCTTCAGTATTTATAAGAAGATGGTCAATCAGGATAAGACAGTAGATCAGATTTATGACCTGTTTGCAGTCCGTATCATTGTGGATTCTGTCAAAGACTGTTATGCGGCATTGGGAATTATCCATGAGATTTATACGCCGATTCCTGGAAGATTTAAAGATTATATTGCCATGCCGAAACCGAATATGTATCAGTCTCTACATACAACGCTGATGAGTTCGATCGGTCAGCCGTTTGAGATCCAGATCCGTACACAGGAGATGCATAAGACAGCCGAATATGGTATTGCTGCTCACTGGAAGTATAAAGAGTCCGGCGGCAGCAAGAAAGGTGTTATGGCTGAAGAAGAGAAAATGAGCTGGCTCAGACAGATTCTGGAATGGCAGAGAGATATGTCTGACAACAAGGAATTCTTAAGCCTCATCAAAGGAGATCTGGACCTGTTTGCAGATGATGTGTACTGCTTTACACCGCAGGGGGATGTAAAGACATTGCCGACGGGGTCCACTCCAATCGACTTTGCTTATTCCATACACAGTGCAGTCGGCAATAAGATGGTCGGTGCCAGAGTGAATGGAAAGCTTGTTCCGATTGATTACAGAATCCAGAATGGAGACAGAATAGAAATTCTGACCTCCCAGAATTCGAAAGGACCAAGCCGTGACTGGCTGAATGTAGTCAAGAGTACACAGGCAAAAAATAAGATCAATCAGTGGTTCAAAAAAGAATTTAAAGAGAGCAATATTATCAAAGGAAAAGAGATGGTGGCTTCCTATTGCAAAGCAAAATCTCTCAACCTTTCTAATCTGCTCCAGCCAAAATATGAAGAGATCGTACAGAGAAAATATGGATTCAAGGACTGGGATTCTGTGCTTGCCGCGATCGGACATGGCGGCTTAAAAGAAGGACAGGTCGTGAATCGTCTGGCGGAAGAATATGGCAAGGATCACAAGCAGGAACTGACAGATGAAATTGTACTTGAAAAAGTTGCAGAGGCGGCTAAGAACAAAGTCCATATTGCCAAATCCAAGAGTGGAATTGTTGTGAAAGGAATTGATGATGTGGCAGTCCGGTTCTCCAGATGCTGTAATCCGGTACCGGGAGATGAGATTGTCGGATTTGTTACAAGAGGAAGAGGACTTTCGATTCACCGCACGGATTGTGTTAATATGATACATTTGACAGAAGCAGAACGTGCAAGACTGATTCCGGCTGAGTGGGAAGGAAATGTGGCAGAAGAGACAGGAGGTCAGTATCTGGCTGAGATCAAGATGTATGCAAGAGATCAGCAGGGACTTCTGATGAGTATTTCCAAAGTATTTACGGAGATGGAGATGGATGTCAAATCCTTAAATATCCGCACGAGCAAGCAGGGAACTGCGACCATCGAGGCTGGATTTATTGTGCATGGCCGAGAGGAACTTGCAAAAGTAATTGGTAAACTGCGTCAGATTGATGACGTGATCGATATTGAGAGAACAACAGGCTAGGAGGAAAGAAAAAGCAATGAAGATAGAGAAATTTTCCCTTGGGATTTTGGGGGCAAATTGTTACCTTTTGATAAATGAAGAGACAAAGGATACAGTTGTAGTGGATCCAGGTGGACATTCTAAGAAGTTTACAGCATACATTGAGGAAGAAAAACTTAACCTTGTGGCAATTCTTCTGACTCATGGACATTTCGATCATATTATGGGAATTGATTCTATTCTGGAAAACTGGAATATTCCGGTCTATGTAGAGGAAGAGGATCTTCCGATTATGACGGATCCAGAGCTGAATCTGTCTTCGTCTTACACGAACGGCTATTCCTTTGATGGTGCAAAACCGTTAAAAGACGGACAAAAACTGGAACTGGCAGGTGAGACGATAGAAGTCATTCATACACCGGGACATACGATGGGAGGCTGTTGCTATTATCTGCCTGTAGAACATGCAGTATTTAGTGGAGATACTTTATTCCAGCGTTCTGTCGGACGTACGGATTTTCCGAACAGCAGTCAGGATGCAATCGTACGATCTGTAAGAGAACGACTGTTCGCACTTCCGGATGATACGATTGTTTATCCGGGACATATGGGTGAGACAAAGATAGAGTATGAGAAGCTTCACAACCCATATGTACAGGAGGGCTAAGAATGATCCGGGTTATATGCAATCAGGAGACATTTGTATATAATGCATATCATATGGTGAAGGCTTTTTATCCATCGGAGACAGTTGCGTCTTCAGTGGACGAAAAAGCCTCTAATTATGTAACTGTGGAATTTGCAGAAGATGGTACAGACGGGCAGAAAGAGGCGATGATTGAAATTGCAGACAGGCAGACAAATGACATGCCAGCGGAGAAATCTGCAATGAAAAAATATCTCGACCGGATGTTATACAAAAAGTTGTCAGAGCAAAGTGGCAGAACTCTTGCATGGGGAATCCTGATGGGAGTACGACCGACTAAAATTGCTATGAGAAAACTGGAAGAAGGTATGACACAGGAGACGTTTGTTCCGTGGTTCCGGAAGGAAAATCTGGTGAGTGAAGAAAAAGCACATCTTGCATGGCAGATTGCAGGGAGAGAAAAAAAGCTTCTGGATCAGTTGGATTATGAAAATGGCTATAGTCTTTATGTGGGAATCCCATTCTGCCCGACGGTTTGCAGTTACTGTTCGTTTAGTTCGGGTGCCTTAGGTGACTGGGAGCACCGGGTAGAAGATTATCTGGCTGCACTTATGAAGGAACTGGAAGCAATTGCGAAAATGTCTGAAGGAAGAAAAGCTGACACCATTTACATGGGCGGTGGAACACCGACAACTTTGAATGCGGATCAGTTAGACCGGCTGCTTACATGCATTGATAGACATTTTGTAAGGGAAGGACTTCTGGAGTTTACGGTGGAAGCCGGACGACCGGACAGTATTACGAAAGAGAAACTTCAGGTGCTTCGAAATCACGGTATTAATCGAATTTCTATCAATCCTCAGAGCATGCAGCAGAAGACCTTGGATACAATTGGACGTAAGCATACTGTAGAACAAGTGTATGAAGCATTTCATATGGCGAGAAAGCTGGGATTTGATAATATCAATATGGATATTATTGCAGGACTTCCGGGAGAGACACCGGAGGATATGGAGGACACTCTAAGACAGATTGCGTTACTTGGACCTGATAATCTGACGGTACATTCCCTTGCAATTAAACGTGCAGCTAAAATGGGCCAGGAAGAGAGAGAAGGAAAAAAATTAACGATCATACAAGATGAAATAGGTACGATGGTAGAGATGGCAGGAAATAAAGCCCGACAGATGGGACTTTTTCCGTATTATCTGTATCGTCAGAAGAATATTGCCGGAAATTTTGAAAATGTGGGCTATGCAAAGGTTGACAAAGCAGGAATATACAATATACTAATTATGGAGGAAAAGCAATCCATCATTGCAGCAGGTGCAGGTGCGTCTACAAAAATCGTACTGAAAAAACCTGTCATAAATCCTGAAAGCAAAAAGAAGAAAAAAACCAGTCTGATCCGGCAGGAGAATGTAAAAGCAATCGATGCTTACATCAGTCGGGTGGACGAGATGATAGAACGAAAAGGAGAATGGCTATGGCGTTAAAGAAGAAACCAGTAACCGGTATGAAAGATGTAATGCCGGCAGAGATGGAAATCCGGGATTACCTGATCGGCCTGATTAAAGACACCTATAAAACATTTGGATTCCAATCTATGGAAACTCCATGTGTTGAGCATATCGAGAACCTGTGCAGCAAGCAGGGGGGAGATAACGAAAAACTGATCTTCAAGATTTTGAAACGTGGAGAAAAGTTAAAAATTGACGAGGCAAAAGAGGAAAATGATCTTGTGGATGGAGGACTTCGGTATGACCTGACAGTTCCGCTTGCAAGATATTATTCTAATCATGCAAATGAGCTGCCGTCTCCTTTTAAAGCACTTCAGATTGGAAGTGTATGGAGAGCAGACCGCCCGCAGAAAGGACGTTTCCGCCAGTTTGTGCAGTGCGATATCGATATATTAGGAGAGGCTTCCAATCTTGCCGAGATCGAGCTGATCCTTGCCACAACGGCGATGCTTGGGAAACTGGACTTTAAGAATTTTACTGTATGTATTAATGACCGTAATATATTGAAATCTATGGCTGCTTACAGTGGTTTTAAAGAGGAAGACTATGATGAAGTCTTCATTGTTCTGGATAAGATGGATAAGATCGGATCGGAAGGTGTCGAGGCAGAGCTTATTGAGATGGGATATACCAGTGAAAGTGTTAAGACCTACCTTTCTCTTTTTGATGAGGTTGCTTCTGATGTATCCGGAGTCCGTTACCTGAAAGAAAAGCTTGGAGATTATCTGAGCGATGAGACAGCTGACGGTCTGGAACTGATCATGTCAAGTGTAGAAGCTGCAAAAGAGTGTGATTTTAAACTTCAGTTCACACCAACCCTCGTAAGAGGACAGTCCTACTATACCGGAACAATTTTTGAGGTAACTATGGACGACTTTGGCGGTTCTGTTGCTGGAGGCGGACGTTATGATAAGATGATCGGCAAGTTTACAGGGCAGGATACACCGGCATGCGGATTTTCCATTGGATTTGAGAGAATTGTCATGCTGCTTCTGGAAAATGGATATAAAGTTCCGGGAGGACGCCAGAAAAAGGCATATCTTCTGGAGAAGAAGCTTCCAAAAGAGGCCATGTTGAAGGTTCTTGCTCTTGCAAAAGCTGACCGGGAGGCAGGACGACAGGTGCTGATCGTCAATATGAAGAAGAATAAGAAGTTTCAGAAAGAGCAGCTAATAGAAGATGGATATACAGAAATTGTAGACTGTTATGCAGATTCCGTAGACAGGCTGTAGAAAATAGAACGCACAAGTGAAAAAGGAGATATAGAAAAATGGCAGAGTCAATGCAGGGCTTAAAGAGAACTCACAGATGTGGGGAGCTGTCAGCAGCTAACGTAGGTGAGACAGTGACCATTATGGGCTGGGTACAGAAAAATCGTAATAAAGGAGGTCTCGTATTTGTAGATGTAAGAGACCGTTCCGGAATTATCCAGGTTGTATTTGATGAAGGAAGTGTAGATGCAGCACTGATCGAGAAGGCTGCAAAGCTTCGCAGTGAATATGTTGTTGCAGTTGTAGGAAAAGTTGCAAAACGATCTGGTGCAGTCAATGAGAACATTGCAACAGGTGAAATTGAGATTATCCCAGAGGAGCTTCGTGTACTTTCTGAGTCAGAGACACCTCCGTTCCAGATTGAGGAGAATTCTAAGACAAAAGAAGAAGTCCGTCTGAAATACAGATATCTGGATCTTAGAAGACCGGATATGCAGCGCAATCTGATGATGAGAAGCAAGGTGGCTACACTTGCACGTCAGTTTATGGCAAATGAAGGATTCCTTGAGATTGAGACACCGGTACTCATCGGAAGCACACCGGAGGGAGCAAGGGATTACCTTGTACCAAGCCGCGTTCATCAGGGACATTTTTATGCACTTCCACAGTCACCACAGCTATTTAAGCAGCTTTTAATGTGTTCTGGTTATGACAGATATTTCCAGATTGCAAAATGTTTCCGTGACGAGGATCTTCGAGCAGACCGTCAGCCAGAGTTCACACAGATGGATATGGAGCTGTCTTTCGTAGATGTTGATGATGTCATTGATGTCAATGAAAGATTCCTTGCGATGCTGTTTAAAGAAGTTCTTGGTGTGGAAGTTCCGCTTCCGATTCCGAGAATGACATGGCAGGAGGCTATGGATCGTTACGGTTCCGATAAACCGGATACAAGATTCGGCATGGAGCTTGTCAATGTGACAGATATCGTAAAAGACAGCGAGTTTGTTGTATTTAAGGGTGCTATTGAGAATGGTGGTACCGTTCGTGGTATCAACGCAAAAGGCCAGGGAGGAATGGCACGTAAGAAGATTGACAAGCTGGTTGATTATGCAAAGGATTATGGTGCAAAAGGACTGGCTTACATTGCAATCCATGAAGATGGAACTGTAAAATCTTCTTTCGCAAAATTCATGACAGAGGATGAGCAGAAGAACTTGATTCAGGCTATGGACGGTGAGAATGGTGATTTGCTTCTCTTTGCAGCAGATAAGAATAAAGTTGTATGGGATGTATTAGGTGCGCTTCGTCTGGAACTTGCACGCCAGATGGATCTTTTAGATAAGAATGAGTACAAATTTATGTGGATCACAGAGTTCCCGCTTCTTGAGTGGAGTGAAGAACAGAACCGTTTCACAGCAATGCATCACCCATTTACAATGCCAATGGAAGAAGATCTTCAATACATCGACAGTGATCCGGGAAGAGTCCGTGCAAAAGCATACGATATTACTCTGAATGGAAATGAGATTGGTGGAGGAAGTGTGCGAATCTTTAACCCTGAGATTCAGAGCAAGATGTTCGAGGTGCTTGGATTTACACCAGAGCAGGCACAGGAGCAGTTCGGATTCCTCCTGACAGCATTCAAGTATGGAGTACCGCCACACGCAGGACTTGCATATGGACTGGATCGTCTTGTTATGCTCATGGCAAAACAGGATAGTATTCGTGACGTGATAGCATTCCCGAAGGTAAAAGATGCTTCGGATCTTATGACAGAGGCTCCAACAAAAGTTGATCAGAAACAGCTTGATGAATTGGGACTTTCAGTGGTAGAAGAGGAAGAATAAAAAAATCCCACCCGGATATTCTTGCGTTGAAGAATACCGGATGGGATTTTTTATTAAATTATTGATCTTTTGGTGAGCGTCCATCTTTGTGTTTATTCCAGATGTTAAATGCAATCAAAAGACCGGCTGTGTATAAGATGCTGATCAGAATTGCCGGACTGTCTTTCAAAAAATAAATAACTAAGACTGCGGCAATTAACGCAATGGTCATCTGGAATGCAATCCAGATTCTTTTTTCACGAATTTCTCTGGCATGCTGCTGGGATTCCAGACGCTTCTGTTCTAATTTTAAGTATTCCATCAAGTCCTTATCCGGAATACGGGAAAGTATAATTTCATCGCGAACAAGTCTGGCTTCGCGGCGGGAGTGGATATTTGCAATTTTAGCAGAAAAACGGGCAAAAAATCCGGAGGAATCACGCTCTTTTTCAGCTTTGTCAAACGGATCCATTTCAGAATCCAAGTTATAAGCAGATTCCGTTCCTGGAGCAGTAGTATTATTAATGACAGATGCATTTTTCCGGGCAGTTGTGCTACCGGAAGCAGACGTGTCTTCCTGGATAGTTGAACTTTTAGAAGCAGACGTATCTTTCTGGATAGTTGTGCTGTTAGAAGCAGATGTATCTTCCTGACCAGATGCATTTTCTGTAGCAGATGTATCTTTCTGACCAGATATAGTTTCTGTAGCAGATGCATGATCTATTGTAGTTATATTTTCTTCTGTAGTTGTATTTTCTTCTGTAATTGTCTCTGACATAACAGACCTCCTATGTGAATTATATATATCAGCTGGGAGATGGCTCCCACCTCGCAGCAAGAATGCCGAGGCATTCTTGAATCATCGTTTTGTTTATCATAACAGTAAAAAAAATAAAAAACAACTGATTTTCCAAGATTAGTCTTATTAAAAGAAAGAAGATTAGAGACTTTCATATATGAGAAGGGTGCAAAAAAATGGAATAAAATATATTGCTTCAAAAATTTTGAAAAAAATTAAAAAAAGCTGTTGACAAAAGTCTGATTATCCTGTATAGTATGTATTGTTCCAAGGAACACAAGAAACAAACGGAACAACATAATGAATGCGACAGTGGCTCAGTTGGTAGAGTACGACCTTGCCAAGGTCGGGGTCGCGGGTTCGAACCCCGTCTGTCGCTCTTGTAAAAATCTCAATCTTCGGATTGAGATTTTTTCGTATATGATAACTTGTATTTTCTATATATTCAAGAATGCTGAGGCATTCTTGCTGCGAGGTTCATGCATTAAAATTCTCCTATAATTCCAATAATTACAGATAGAAAAACATGCGTAAAATAAAAAATTATGATATGATATGAGAGTCAAATCTCAGAAAGAAACAATGTTGATAAAAAGTGGAGGCAGACTATGGAAACATACACTCTGGATTGGCAAAAAGGACAGCTTATTCAGGATAGGATGCAAGAAGCAAATTACAAGAGGATAAGTGATAAAAAAATAGATGATACTATGAAGGTTCAGATTATGAATCTGAAAGAATACGAACAGATTAAGGAATATATTCCACATAAGAAGAATCTTCTATACAGTATGAATCATGTCAGGTACTGTAAAGTAGATTCGTTTCATGATTGTGTACAGGGAATTATGCGGGTGCCAGATTTGAAAAATCATGAAATGTTCGTATTTGGCTTTTGCATGTATAAGCAGACTCTTTATTTTGTGGAGGAAACAAATCAGATTCAACTTCTTATGGAACATGTGAAGAATGATGTCTATAAAAACTGCAGACTTCATGAAGTTTTGCTTATGATCTTAAACTATCTGATTGATGATGATGTGTACAGAATGCAGAAGATTGAAGAACAACTGGAGAAAATCGAAGAAAATGTAATTGGACATGTCCAGAAACATCTGGATGAAAGAATTATGAAGTATCGGAAACATTTTTCGGAACTGATGGTTTCTTATGATCAGATGACCAATATGGGTGAGCATATGCAGCTTTATATGAACAGAAATGAAATCCAGGATGAAGAAATGGGTTGGGAGCGTTATGTTCATAGAACTGAGCGTTTGCATCAGTATGCCGCGGAGATGAAAGAGTATACTCAGCAGATCCGTGAAATTTATCAGACCCAGATTACCTTGCAGCAAAATAGAGTTATGAATTTTCTGACAGTAGTGACGACAATATTTATGCCATTGACATTGATTACCGGGTGGTATGGAATGAACTTTTATAATATGCCAGAACTTCACTGGCAATATGGATATATTTGTGTCATCATAATATCAATCGTAGTAATTATTGCGGAATGTATTTACTTTAAAAAGAAAAAAATGTTATAAAGCAGGAGGAGAACAGGAATGAGCAAGCCGGACAAGATAAAAATCGGACTTTTAGGGCTGGGAACAGTTGGAAGTGGGGTATATAAGTTAATTGAAAAGCAAAAAGAGGAGTTTTGTAAAAAGGCAGGAGCAGATGTTGAGATTGTAAAGATTCTTGTACACAATATGGAGAAAAAGCGTGAAGGTGTGGATCCATCTCTTCTTACCGATAACTGGAGAGATATTATTGATAATGATGAGATCCAACTCGTAATTGAGGTGATGGGTGGAATTGAGCCGGCAAGAACCATGATCCTGGATGCTTTAAATGCAGGAAAAAATGTTGTGTCTGCTAATAAAGATCTGATTGCTGAGCACGGAAAAGAACTTCTGGATGCAGCAGAAGAGCATGGTGTGGATTTTCTGTTTGAGGCTGCAGTAGCCGGAGGAATCCCGATCATCCGTCCGTTAAAGCAATGCCTGGCGGCAAATGAGATTGATGAAGTCATTGGAATCATGAATGGTACAACAAACTATATCCTGACAAAGATGTTTGAAGACAATATGGATTTTAATGAAGCATTGGTAAAAGCGACAGAGCTTGGATATGCAGAGGCGGACCCGACAGCAGATGTTGAAGGATTAGATGCCGGACGTAAAGCAGCAATTCTGGCTTCCATCGCATTTCATTCCAGAGTTGTGTTCAAGGATGTATATACAGAGGGAATTACAAAGATTTCTTCAAGAGACATAGCATATGCAAAAGAATTTGGCAATGTTATCAAATTACTTGGCGTGGCTCATAATACAGAAGATGGAATTGAAGTGGGTGTTTATCCGATGATGATTTCGCAGAATCACCCACTGGCATCTGTCAGAGATTCTTTCAATGCCGTATTTGTGCATGGAGATGCAGTTGGAGATGTAATGTTCTATGGACGTGGTGCTGGAGAGTTCCCGACTGCCAGTGCAGTTGTCGGAGATGTGATCGACGTAGTGCGTGACACGCAGTATCACTGTACCGGAAGAATCAGTTGTACCTGTTATCGGACAACACCAGTCAAGAATTTTAAGAATGTGAAAAATAAATTTTTCCTCCGTATGCAGGTGGAGAATAAACCTGGAGTTCTGGCTTCCATTGCCATGGTATTTGGTGTTCACAAGGTCAGCATTACAAAAGTTATGCAGAAGGAACAGTGCGAGAACGCTGATGTAGCTGAACTTGTTATTGTAACAGAGGCTGTCAAAGAAAGCCAGATGCTGGATTCTCTGGAGCATCTCAAAGATATGGAGACAATTCGCGAAGTCAGCAGTGTCATTCGCGAATATTAGTAGAAATATTGGAGGTTTAGGTTTGGAAGAAAGTGTAAAGGTCAATCCGCTTGCAACAGAGAAGGTCGAACGGTTGATATTAAAATTCTCCATCCCGGCAATCATCAGTATGCTGGTCAGCTCGCTTTATAATATTGTAGACCAGATATTTATTGGACAAGGTGTAGGACTTCTTGGAAATGCAGCGACTAATATCGCATTTCCAATTACGATTATCTGTACTGCAACGGCATTGCTTCTTGGGATTGGAAGTGCTTCAAATTTTAATCTGTCCTCGGGGGCAGGAGAGCAGGAATGTGCGTGCAGGTATGCAGGGACAGGACTTGCAATGCTGATGCTTTGCGGTGTGACGATCGCGGTCATCGTATTATTGTTCTTAGATCCGCTGCTTCATGTATTCGGTGTTACAAAAGACGTCCTGCCTTATGCACAGGATTATACAGGGATTACAGCATTTGGCATTCCTTTTCTGATCCTGACGACAGGGGGGAATCATCTGATCCGTGCAGACAGAAGCCCGACTTATTCTATGATTTGTATGCTTACGGGGGCAATCATCAATACGATTCTGGATCCACTGTTTATTTTTGGATTCCATTGGGGAATTAAAGGAGCTGCATGGGCAACTGTAATCGGTCAGATCGCGTCTGGGTGTCTGGTAATTGTGTATTTTGTACGTTTTAAAAAGATGGGACTGACAGCGGAGATGCTAAAGCCCCGTGGAATGTATATCAAAGGCATTCTCACACTTGGTATGGCTTCATGCATCAATCAGATAGCTATGGCAATCGTGCAGATCGTGTTAAATAATACATTGAGATATTATGGTTCTCTTTCTGTATATGGATCAGATATTCCGCTGGCGTGTGTCGGTGTAATTGCAAAAGTTAATATGGTGTTTATGGCAGTCTGTATCGGTCTTGCTCAGGGATGCCAGCCAATCTGGGGGTTTAATTATGGAGCAGGCAATTATGTGAGAGTCAGACACACATATAAGCGATCCATGCAGATAGCGCTTGCGGTCGGCGGTATCTGTTTTGTGTGCTTTCAAGTATTCCCAAGACAGATCGTCAGTATTTTCGGAAATGGAAGCGAAGAATATTTCCGGTTTGCAGAGAGGTATTTCCGCATTTATATGTTTATGACGTTTGTAAATGGAATCCACCCGGTCTGCTCGCAGTTTTTCACTGCAATCGGAAAAGCTGCAAAGGGAGCAGTTGTGTCTCTGACGAGACAGATATTATTTCTTTTGCCACTCATTATTATATTCCCGATATTTATCGGAATTGATGGTGTAATGTATGCAGGTCCGATCGCGGACGGAACGGCAGCAGTAGTTGCAATTGTGCTTGCGAGAAGTGAGATAAAAAAGATGAGCTGATAAGTAAAGAGAAGGTTGTCAGGATCTGGGATTAAAAGAAAGGATAAGGCGTATGCAAAAGAAGAGAACGATAGGATTTATGTTCAAGCAGATAAATAATGTGTATGAGAAGGAATTTAATAACCGGCTGCGTACGCTTGGCATTACCGCATCCCAGTGTGCAGTACTGGATTATCTGTTCGACTGTGAGAAAGAAGAAGTGACACAGAGGGACATTGAAAAAGGATTGAATCTCAGAAATCCTACCGTGACCGGTCTGCTGAAACGGCTGGACGAAAAGGGATATATCTTATCAGTTCCAAGTAATACGGATAAGCGCTGCAAGAACATTTACCTGACGGAGAAAGCTTACGATATCCAGAGACGCATGGAGAATCAGAGACGGAAGCTGGATAAGATGCTGACAATCGGAATGAATAAAAAAGAAATTGAGGCTTTGGAGAAGATGCTGAACAAAGTATTGTATAATATTGCAGAGCCGTAGGAAATATAAAAGGTATCATGTATGAAAATGCATGATGCTTTTTTTGATAAAAGACAATCATTTAAAACGGTTGCATTAAACTAACTACTATGATATTATAAACATGCAAATGATAATCAAAATCAATTACGGATGAGGATATGCAATGTCAAAGGAAGTAGTGTCTTATATGTTATCTGGCATGGATAATATGAAAAGTCTGCAGGTTCAGTTAATTCTGCAGTGTGCGCCGTTTCTGAAAGGAATCAAGATTGCCTGTATTTTGAATATTACGGAAGAAAACAGTAGAGAGCTTTATGAAATCCTGGAAGGAACAGGGATCAAATTTAAAATTCTGACAAGAAATCATGGAAAATGTCTTGTATTTTTGTACCGGCGCGAGTCGTTTTCCAGATATTTGAAACGGACAGATGTCAGGGAATTTTTAGGTTCCTACGGATATGAGGACGTAGAACCGGAGAAGATGCTGGAACGTCTCTCGAAGCGTGTCTGTCAGTATTCAGATGGAGAAATCTGTTTTCCGCATGAGATAGGAGCATTTTTAGATTATCCGATCGATGATGTAAAATGTTTCATTGAAAAAGACGGAAAAGACAGTCTGTTTTCCGGATACTGGAAAGTCTATAACAATCCAGGGAGAGCAAAAATGATTTTCTGGGCGTATGATAAGGCAAAGACCAGTGCGGTAAATGAATATCTGATTGGAAAGAGCATTCGAGATATTGCATATGTGGCAGCGTGTTAAATGATAGTTGATTAAATAGAACAGCAGGAGGATAGTAAATCATGAGTATTTCAGTAGTATATTGGAGCGGAACAGGTAACACACAGGCAATGGCAGAGGCAATTGGAGAAGGAATTGAAAGTGCAGGAGCACAGGCAAATGTAATCTCTGTAGATCAGGCAAGTGTAGATGCGCTGGCAGAAGAAGATGTGTTTGCCCTTGGCTGCTCTGCCATGGGAGCTGAGGAGTTAGAAGAGTCTGAGATGGAGCCATTTGTAGCTGAGCTTGAAGGAAAAGTAAGTGGAAAGAAGATTTTGTTATTCGGATCCTATGGTTGGGGAGACGGAGAATGGATGAGAAGCTGGGTAGAACGTATGACGGCAGCCGGAGCCGAGATGGCAGAACCAGAAGGCGTAATCGCAAATGAGACACCGGGAAGTGATGATTTGGATGCATGCAAGGCGGCAGGAGCAAAACTTGTTGATTAATATGGAACAGGATATAGCAGATCAGGAATGGAAGAAAGCAAGACATAAATTATGCTGAAATATTCGTGGTCTGCGGCATTGCTAAAAGGACAGGTGATAAAAATGAGTGTAGTAATCATTGGCGGCAATGAAAGAATGGAACAGCAGTACAAGCAGATCTGTAAAAAGCATAAATGTAAAGCAAAAGTATTCACGAGAATGTCCGGTAATCTGAAGACACAGATCGGACAGCCAGATCTGATCATCTTATTCACATCAACTGTGGCACATAAAATGGTACATTGTGCATTGAAAGAAGCAGAGCGTTACAATATCCGCGTGGAGCGTGCACATTCCAGTAGCGCAAGTGCATTGGAAAATGTACTTCAGGGCTGCTGTTAATAAGGATATGTTTTCACAAAATAAAAAGAGGAATGTAAAAAAATAACATTGCATTCCTCTTTTTTTTGTATGCAATTCATGGTACAATAATCAAATGGTTTGATGCTACAAAGCAATAAATGATAAGAATGCAGGAGGAAAGGCAAATGAGTTATGCCGATCAGGTATTTATAGATATGTGCCGCGACATCATCGACAATGGAACAGACACAAGAGGGGAAAAAGTGCGCCCGGTGTGGGAGGATAAAACACCGGCTTATACAGTAAAGAAATTCTGTGTGGTAAACCGGTATGATCTGTCTAAGGAATTTCCGGCACTGACACTTAGAAGAACTGCGATTAAGAGCTGTACAGATGAACTTTTATGGATATGGCAGAAGAAATCGAACAACATTCATGATCTGAACAGTCATATCTGGGACAGCTGGGCAGATGAAGATGGATCGATTGGAAAAGCCTATGGATACCAGATGTCCGTAAAACATCAGTACAAGGAGGGAATGTTCGATCAGGTAGACCGTGTGATCTATGATCTGAAGAACAATCCGTACAGCAGAAGGATCATGACGAATATTTATGTACATCAGGATCTTCATGAGATGAACCTGTACCCGTGTGCGTACAGTATGACATTTAATGTTACGAAAAAAGAAGGACATGAGAAGCTTTCGCTGAATGGAATGCTTAATCAGAGATCCAATGATGTACTCACTGCGAATAACTGGAATGTATGTCAGTATGCAGTGCTTCTTCATATGTTGGCACAGGTGTGTGATATGGAAGTCGGGGAACTGGTACATGTGATTGCAGATGCACATATTTATGACCGCCATATTCCGCTCGTGGAGGAATTAATAAAAAGAGAGCCGCTTCCGGCACCGAAGTTCTGGTTAAATCCGGAAGTGAAGAATTTCTATGATTTTACACCGGATGATGTGAAACTGATCGATTATGAGACACATGAGCAGATTAAAAATATTCCGGTGGCAGTTTAAGAGAAAAATAAAGTAATAAAAAACAGGGGGAAACCGGCATGAATTTGATTGTGGCAGTGGATAAGAATTGGGCAATTGGAATGGATAATAAGTTACTTGTAAGTATTCCGCAGGACATGAAGTTCTTCCGTGAGACGACAAAGGGGAAGGTCGTTGCCATGGGAAGAAAGACATTGGAAAGTTTTCCGGGCGGACAGCCTTTAAAGAACCGAGTTAATGTTGTTCTGACATCAGATAAAAAATACAATGTGAAAGGAACTGTTGTGGTCCACAGCATTGACGAAATGGTGGAAGAACTGAAAAAATATAACGATGAAGATATTTTTGTGCTCGGGGGAGAGAGCATTTACAGACAGCTTCTGCCATACTGTAAGACGGCATATATTACAAAGATCGATCACGCTTACCAGGCGGATACATTTTTCCCGGATCTGGATCAGGACCCACAGTGGCAGATGACCAAGATCAGTGATGAGCAGACGTATTTTGATCTGGAGTATGTATTTACAATTTACGAGAGGGTATCATGAGAATTTTAAATGTAACAGCGCAGAAACCGAACAGCACCGGCAGTGGAATTTTTCTGTCGGAGCTTATGAAGGAATTTGCAAATAAGGGACACACACAGGCACTGGTAGCCGGTGTGTATCCTGAGGAGAAAACTCCGGTACCGGATCGGGTCACATTTTATCCGGTATATTTTGAACAGGGGAAACTGAACTTTCCGATTGTAGGAATGTCGGACGAGATGCCATATCCGAGTACCAGATACCGGGATATGACACCAAAGATGGAAGCGGCATTCAAAGAAAGTTTTTTGAAACAGCTGGATGAGGCAGTAAGAGATTTGAATCCGGATCTGATTTTGTGCCATCATCTTTATCTTTTGACTGCCATCGTACGGGAACATTTTCCAGATCGGAAAGTCTTTGGCTTTTGCCATAATACAGATTTGCGGCAGATGCAGAAGACAGATTTGGAACGGGAGTACATTGCGGGGCAGATTCGAAGACTTGATCGGATTTTTGCACTGCATGCAGAGCAGAAGCGGACCATTCAGGATATTTATGATGTGCCGAAAGAAAAAATACAGGTGATTGGAATGGGGTATAACAGCCATATTTTCAAGAATGAAAGCCTGCGTGTGAATGACGGTGTGACAAGAATTGCATTTGCCGGAAAGATTTCGGTGAAAAAAGGAGTGGAAAGCCTGATCCGGAGTCTGGATTATCTGGAATATGAAAAGGAAAGGATTGAGCTTTTGCTTGCCGGAGGAGCCGGGAATGAAGAAGAGTATGAGCAGATAGTAGAGCTTGCGAAAAAATGTCCGTATAAGGTGACATTTTTAGGAAAGCTTCCACAGAAAGAGCTGGCGAAAGTCTACAATTCCTGTGACATCTTTGCACTTCTGTCATTCTCTGAAGGACTGCCTCTTACGGTCATTGAGGCGCTTGCATGCGGAGACAGAGTAGTCATGACAGACTTGCCCGGAGTGAAAGAATGGATCGATACTTATGCGCCGGGGGCAGATATAAGATATGTGACACTGCCATTGATGCGTAATGTGGATGAGGCAGTTCCTGCGACACTGCCGGATTTTGAAAGGCGGATCGGTCAGCGAATCTGGGAGTCTGTGGAGGCAGGTAAAACAAAAGAAGTAGATGTCAGCGGACTTTCCTGGACAAAAATTGCAGGCGAAGTGCTGAAAGTATTATCTCTGACATCATAAAATATATCAAGAAAACAGATGAAAAATGTCATTGACAGTAACACAAAGTTATGATTATAATATATAAAAATATTCGATAAAACAGTTTTGTGAAATGCAATGACGGGGAGGAGTACATAGATACCGGAAGCTAAGAGAGAAGACGGGTGGTGTAAGTTTTCATGAAGGGTTTATGGAAGTAGCCTCTGAGCAGTGAACCGAAAAGATGAATGGCTGATAGTGCTTTTGAAAGAAAGCATCTATAGTTACATGATCTGAGTAGACTTCAACGTCTGTCCCGACGTTACAAGGGAGCAATATCGGATAATCGTTATGGTTTCCCGTATTGACATGAGTGCAGAGAGAATTCTCTGAATTTAGGTGGTAACACGGATGGTATATTCGCCCTAAGCTATTTCGCTTAGGGCGTTTTTCTATATCTGACGGGAAATGCATACTCTGTTGGATATTCATGACGAAGCAAAATCTGGGAATGTTAAAGGAGGAAGACATTTATGAAGAAAATCAGTGGCAATAAGTTATTAGTAAAAGCCTTAAAAGAAGAAGGAGTAGATACTCTGTTCGGTTATCCTGGGGCATGTACCATTGATATCAGTGACGAACTTTACAAACAGGATTTTACGAAAGTAATCTTGCCAAGGCAGGAAGTGGCACTTGTCCATGAGGCCGATGCCTATGCAAGATCTACCGGAAAAGTCGGTGTTTGCCTTGTTACAAGTGGTCCGGGAGCAACGAACTTGGTAACAGGTCTTGCAACAGCATATTATGATAGTGTTCCGCTTGTGTGCTTTACCGGTCAGGTGTCCAGACATCTGATTGGAAATGATGCATTTCAAGAGGTTGACATTGTAGGAATTACAAGAAGTATCACCAAGTATGGAGTAACGGTGCGAAACAGAGAAGACCTTGGAAGAATTTTAAAAGAAGCATTTTACATTGCAAGAACAGGACGTCCAGGTCCGGTCCTTATCGATCTTCCAAAAGATGTTATGGGAGAACTTGGAAGCGCAGAATATCCGGAAACTGTTAATATCCGTGGTTATAAGCCGAATACAAGCGTACATATCGGACAGTTAAAACGTGCGATCAAAATGCTCGGACGTGCAAAAAAACCATTATTTTTAGCAGGTGGAGGTGTGATTATTTCCCGTGCAAACGAAGTATTTACCAAATTGGTGGAGAAGACGAATATTCCGGTCGTAACAACAGTAATGGGACGCGGGGCAATTCCGACAAACCACCCACTCTACATCGGAAATCTTGGAATGCATGGAGCATATGCCTGCAATATGGCTGTCAGTGATTGTGATCTGCTGTTTTCAATCGGAACTAGGTTCAATGACCGAATTACCGGAAAGCTGCATTCATTTGCACCGAATGCACAGATTGTACATATCGATATTGATACAGCTGCAATTTCAAAAAATGTACAGGTAGATATTCCGATTGTTGCGGATGCAAAAGATGCAATTGAGAAGATGTTAGAGTATGTAGAGCCGAATGAGACATCAAAGTGGCTGGAACAGATTGAAAGCTGGAAAGAGGAACATCCTCTGAAAATGAAAGAAAAACCGATTATGACACCTCAGGATATTATTGAGACGATTAACCGTATGTTTGATGAAGCAATTATTGTAACTGATGTAGGACAGCATCAGATGTTCACGGCTCAGTTTGCTGAGATTACACAGAAGAAGAGACTTCTTATGTCAGGTGGACTTGGAACAATGGGGTATGGACTTCCGGGAGCGATTGGTGCTAAAATCGGTAATCCGGATGTACCGGTTATTTCTATCTCCGGTGACGGTGGGATGCAGATGAATATTCAGGAACTTGCAACAGCAGTATTAGAGGAACTTCCAATCATTAGCTGTATTTTTAATAATTATAACCTTGGAATGGTTCGCCAGTGGCAGAAATTATTCTATGGAAAACGTTACTCTATGACGAATTTACGATCCGGTGCTGCAAGCAGAAGGGCAGCAGATGATGAGAATTTTGAATATCCGGAGTATACACCGAACTTTATCAAACTGGCAGAAAGTTATGGCGCAGTAGGAATCCGTGTGGAGAAAAAAGAAGATATTGAGCCTGCATTCAGAGCAGCACTTGAAAATAAACACAGACCGACGATTATCGAGTTTATGATCGATCCGGAGGATCTTGTATACCCAATGATCAAACCGGGCGGAACTCTGGAAGAGCTGATCATGGATTGTTAGAAGGGAGAATGGAATTATGAGTGGAACAAATAATGGAATGAAAAAACGCTGGATATCACTTTATGTAGAAAATCAGGTAGGTGTTCTGTCTAAAATTTCCGGACTCTTTTCTGGAAAGTCATATAATCTGGACAGCCTTACTGTAGGAACAACAGAAGATCCGACTGTGTCGAGAATGACAATAGCAACGGTCAGTGACGATGAGACGTTTGAACAGATCAAAAAGCAGCTCAACCGTACGGTAGAGGTTATTAAAGTCATTGATTTTACAGATGTTTTTGTAAGAATGAAAGAAATTATGTACATTAAAGTTCAAAAATGTACACCGGAGGATAAGGTGGAATGTTTCCAGATTGCGGAGACGTTTAAGGCAAAAGTCATTGACTACGGAAGAGATAGTCTTTTGCTGGAATTTGTACAGACAGGAACCAAAAATGACGCAGTTATTAAGCTGATGAAAGAAGAGTTCAAGAGTATTGAAGTTGTGCGTGGAGGAAGCGTTGGAATTGAGTCTATTAGTATGATGGAAAGATAATTCTAAAAAAACAGAGCGCACTCTTGAATTTTGAATATGATGGTATTATAATAATGTCAGTAAAATAGTTAAAAAATTAAAGTTATATAGATGAACGGAGGAAATTATCATGGAGAAAAAGAACATTGACTGGTCAAACATTGGATTTGGCTATATGCAGACAGATAAGAGATATGTATCCAACTACAAAGACGGAGCATGGGATGAAGGAACTCTTACCTCCGACGCAACCATAACAATCAGTGAGTGCGCAGGTGTACTTCAGTATGCACAGACATGCTTTGAAGGAATGAAAGCTTACACAACAGAAGACGGACATATCGTAACTTTCCGTCCAGATTTAAATGCAGCAAGAATGGCTGATTCAGCAGCAAGACTTGAGATGCCGGTATTCCCAGAGGACAGATTCGTAGATGCAATCAAACAGGTCGTAGCAGCTAATGCAGCATATGTACCGCCTTATGGATCAGGAGCTACACTTTATGTAAGACCGTATATGTTTGGTTCCAGTCCGGTTATTGGAGTAAAACCTGCAGAGGAGTATCAGTTCCGTGTATTTGCTACACCAGTTGGACCATACTTTAAAGGCGGCGCTAAGCCGATTACAATTAAGGTTTCAGACTTTGACCGTGCCGCACCGCATGGAACAGGTCATGTAAAAGCAGGTCTTAACTATGCAATGAGCCTTCATGCAATCGTGACAGCACATGGAGAAGGATACGATGAGAATATGTATCTGGATGCTGCAACAAGAACAAAAGTAGAAGAGACAGGTGGAGCAAACTTTATCTTCGTAACAAAAGACAATAAAGTCGTAACACCGAAGTCATCTACAATCCTTCCTTCTATTACAAGACGTTCTCTGATGTATGTAGCAGAGCATTATCTTGGACTGGAAGTAGAAGAAAGAGAAGTATACCTTGATGAAGTAAAAGATTTTGCAGAGTGTGGGCTTTGTGGAACAGCAGCAGTTATTTCACCAGTCGGCAAGATTGTAGATCATGGCAAAGAAATCTGCTTCCCAAGTGGAATGGAAGAGATGGGACCAGTTACAAAGAAACTGTATGAGACATTGACAGGAATCCAGATGGGTCACATTGAAGCACCAGAGGGCTGGATCTGCAAGATCTGCTAGGATTGTGAGCGTGTAGGGCAGAACAATCAACAGGCATTGGATTCGTATGAGTTAGAATAAAACAAAATTCACATGCCAGATCAGGTTGACGGGAAAATGAGAATTTTGTAAAATAATGTCAAGACATATGGAGCGGGACAGAAACGCGAAAATCTGTCCCGCTCTTTTCGCAATATGATATAGAAACTGTGAATGTCAGATTTGAATTCGCATACAGAAAATAAAAGAACAGAGGTTTTGAAGTATGAAGACTTACGATGTGACGGCGCTTGGTGAATTACTTATTGATTTTACGGAAAATGGAATTAGCGGACAAGGTAATCCAGTTCTGGAGGCAAATCCCGGAGGAGCACCATGCAATGTATTATCTATGCTGTCAAAGCTTGGGCATAAAGGAGCATTTATCGGAAAAATCGGTGATGATATGTTTGGCAATCAGCTGACTTATGCAATTAAAGAAGTAGGAATTGATACAACAGGACTGAAGCGTGATTCACAGGTACATACAACACTTGCATTTGTACATACATTGGAAGACGGGGACAGGGAGTTTTCATTTTACCGGAATCCGGGAGCGGACATGATGCTTTCGGAATCAGATATTGATGAGACACTGATTAAAGACAGCAAAATATTTCATTTTGGTTCATTATCTATGACAGACGAAGTGTGTCGGAAGGCAACGAGAAAAGCAATTGAGATTGCAGAAAAGTCTGGTGCAATCCTTTCGTATGATCCAAATTTAAGAGAGCCGCTTTGGAAATCAATGGACGAAGCGAAAGAACAGATTTTATATGGAATGCAGCATTGTAATGTTCTGAAAATATCGGATAATGAGATTCAGTGGCTGACCGGAATGGAAGACTATGATGCGGGGATTCTGCTTTTGATGGAAAAGTATCATATTCCATTGATTCTGTTATCTATGGGCAAGAATGGCAGCAGAGCTTATACAGACAAGTTCCGAGTGGAACGACCGGCATTTGTGACAGAAGATACCATAGAGACGACTGGGGCAGGAGATGCATTTTGCGGTTGTATCCTGCATTACATACTGGAACATGGATGGCGTGAATACAATGAAAAGGAACTTGGAGAGATGCTGGAGTTTGCCAATGCAGCAGCATCTATCGTAACAACAAGAAAAGGGGCGCTTCGGGTAATGCCCAAGTTAGAGGAGATTTTGCATGTGCAAAGAGGAGTGTAAGTCAGAAGAAATGAAATATCGCCTGGCGGAAGCTGTGAAAGTCTGCATGAAGACGACATCGGTGGAGAAGATTACGGTAAAGGAAATCGTAGATGCGTGCGGAACGACCAGACAAACATTTTACCGGCATTTTCAGGATAAATATGACCTGGTTAACTGGTATTTTGATAAGATTCTTCTGGAATCATTTGAACATATGGGAGAAGGCGAGACCATCTATGAAGGACTGGTGAAAAAATTCCAGTATATTCAGAAAGAGAAACTTTTCTTTAAAATGGCATTTAAATCTGATGATCAGAACTGTCTGAGAGACCATGATTTTGAACTGATCCTGGCATTTTATTCAGACCGGATCCAGGAAAAATCCGGAAAGCCATTGTCGGAAGATTTAAAATTTCTGCTGGAAATGTATTGCCAGGGTTCTATTTACATGACTGTACAATGGGTGTTTGGAAGGGTGAAACGCACGCCGGAGGAACTGGCAGCAGATCTCGTGAAAGCAATGCCGGAAGAACTGGCAGGGGTGTTTGAAAGACTGAATCTTTTATGATCCGGTCACGTTACATTTTCATAATTTTGTAACTTTCATTTTTTTAATAACATTGTTAAAATAAAAACATAAAAGCTGAATAAAAGCAAATTATGTCATGTAAGAAAAGGAGAGATTGAAATGGCAAACAGAATTATGCTGAATGAGACATCTTATCACGGAGCAGGAGCAATCAAGGAGATTGCAACAGAGGCAAAATCAAGAGCATTTAAGAAAGCATTTGTATGCTCTGATCCAGACCTGATCAAATTTGGGGTAACAAAGAAAGTGACAGATGTATTAGATGAGGCTGGACTCGCATATGAGATTTATTCTGACATCAAAGCCAATCCTACGATTCAGAACGTACAGAATGGTGTTGCAGCATTCAAGAGCGCTGAGGCTGATTACATTGTAGCAATCGGTGGAGGATCTTCCATGGATACAGCAAAAGCAATCGGTATCATTATTGCTAATCCGGAATTCGAGGATGTAAGAAGTCTGGAAGGTGTTGCGCCAACTAAGAAACCTTGTGTACCGATCATTGCAGTTCCGACAACAGCAGGTACAGCAGCAGAGGTTACGATCAACTACGTTATTACAGATGTAGAGAAGAAGAGAAAATTTGTCTGTGTTGACCCACATGATATGCCGGTCATCGCAGTTGTAGACCCAGATATGATGTCCTCTATGCCAAAAGGACTGACAGCTTCCACAGGTATGGATGCTCTTACACATGCAATTGAAGGATATACAACAAAGGCTGCATGGGAGATGACAGATATGTTCCATATCAAAGCAATCGAGATTATTTCCAAATCCTTAAGAGGAGCAGTTGCAAATGAGAAAGAGGGTCGTGAGGGAATGGCTCTTGGACAGTATATCGCAGGAATGGGATTCTCAAACGTAGGTCTTGGAATTGCTCATTCTATGGCTCATACACTTGGAGCTGTTTATGACACACCACATGGTGTTGCATGTGCTATGATGCTTCCAATCGTTATGGAGTATAATGCTGAATGCACAGGCGAGAAATACAAAGAGATCGCAAGAGCTATGGGTGTCAAAGGTGTTGATGATATGTCTGTAGAAGAATACAGAAAAGCAGCAGTAGACGCTGTTTCGCAGCTTTCTATCGACGTTGGAATCCCAACAAAACTGGAAGCGTTAAAAGAAGAGGATCTTGACTTCTTAGCTGAGTCTGCACACGCAGATGCATGTGCTCCGGGTAACCCGAAAGACGCAAGCGTTGAAGATCTGAAGAATCTGTTCAGAAAATTAATGTAATGATGCCAGAGCGGATTGTGGGAGTGCAAAGCACGGAGTAATCCGCATGCATCATGCATTATTACATAATCTAAGATAAGAGAACTCCTGACATTGATATCCAGTGCCAGGAGTTTTTAATATTCCGAAAAATTAAAATGAGAAGAAAACAGTATAAAACAGTATAAAACAGTTGACAACTGTTATATACTGTTTTATACTGTTTGTAACGAAGGAGGAGTTTTATGGATATCATAGTAAACCATTCATCCATGCAGCCAATCTATGAACAGATTGGAGATCAGATAAAAGAAAAGATCATGCATGGTATATTAAAAGCAGATACCCCACTCCCGTCAGTTCGTACTTTAGCTAAAGAACTTAAGGTCAGTGCACTGACCGTGAAAAAAGCATATGATGCTCTGGAAGAAGAAGGATTTGTAATTACGATTCATGGAAAAGGAAGTTTCGTAGCATTTGCAGATCAGGGGCTGATGCTGGAGGAGAAGAAAAAGGAAGTGGAAGCTGATTTGGAGATGGCCATCCGAAAAGGCAAAAGCTGTGGAATGACGGATCAGGAATTACTGGAGTTGTTTCAGATTGTTTTGGAGGATTGATAAGTATGTTGAAATTTGAGGGTGTGAAAAAGCACTATGAAGATTTTGAACTGGATCTTACCCTGGAAGTACCGGAAGGTTATGTTACCGGACTGATCGGAGCCAATGGTGCAGGAAAAAGTACAGCGTTTAAAGCAGCATTAGGTCTGATCAGACCAGACGCAGGTGTTGTAAAGATGCTGGGAAAAAATGTAGAAGATTTTACAGTGCAGGATAAAGAGTGGATTGGAGTTGTTCTGGCTGATTCCGGTTTCAGTGGATATTTACGTGTGAAAGATATACTTCCGATGCTTGAAAGTATGTACCATAAGTTTCAGAAAGAAGATTTCCTGGAAATGTGCAAAAAATACCAGTTGCCATTAGACAAAAAGATCAAGGAGTTTTCAACGGGAATGAAACGTAAATTACAGATTGCAGCGGCAGTTTCACATGGCGCAGATGTGTTGCTTCTGGATGAACCGACCGCAGGACTTGATGTTATGGCAAGAGATGATATGCTGGAAATTTTAAGAGAATATATGGAAACTCCGGGACGTTCTATTCTGATTAGTTCACACATTTCCACAGATCTGGAAGGAATCTGTGATGACATTTATATGATTGATGAAGGAAAGATTCTTTTGCATGAAGAGACCGACAAACTTTTGGATCAGTATGGACTTTTAAAGGTGAAGGCAGACCAGTACGAGGCGCTTGACAAGGCGTACATTTTGGCGCATAAGAAAGAAGAGTATGGTTATAGCTGCCTGACAAATGAACGGCAGTATTATCAGGAAAACTATCCAGATATCACCATTGAAAAAGGAAAAATTGATGATGTGATCATTATGATGAAAAGGGGGCAGCAAGAATGAAAGGATTGTTGATCAAAGATTACAAACTCATGTTGGGACAAAAATCCTTTTTGGGAATGGCAGCTCTTATGGCGGTATTATATCTCATTATTTACAAAGACCCTATAGTTGCTGTTGTATTTATTACGGTCATGTGTACTATGTTTACCGTTAGTACACTAAGTTATGACGAATATGAAAATGGAATGGCTTATTTGTTTACACTTCCAATCAGTAGAAACACATATGTATTAGAAAAGTATGCATTTGCATTGGTGAATTGCATCGTGACAGGAGTAATCATGTATGCTATGGCATGTGGATCCATTAAAATCCGCGGACTGGCAATATCACAAAGCGATATGTATTCAGGTCTGGCCGGTGCCTGCTTTGTATCAATTATTATGATAAGCTATATGATTCCGTTGTATATAAAGTTCGGAATAGAAAAGAGCAGAATTGTGTCAGTAAGCGGAATGGCAGCTATATTTTTAATACTGTACCTGGGAATAAAAATATCAAAAGAACGGAATGGGTCGATACTGAAAATCGTAAGTCGAGCTGAAAAATTAAGTGATGGAATTGTGATTTTACTGATTTTTGCAGTTTCGGTAATCCTAATTTGCATTTCAGTAGTGTGCGCAATGAAAGCAATGAAAAAGCGCGAATTTTAAAAAGGGACAGGTGTGAGAAACAGTAAAGACTGAGAATACGTGATGGTAAAAAAATTGGGGACGGGGTTTTTTTAGAAACAATGTCATTAAGTTAAGGATAAAATTGTAATTATTGAGGCTTTGACACTTCTTTTTATTGATTGTCAAGGCTTCTTGTTTTTCAAGGATACTACAAGTAAGCAGCGAAAAACCACTGCTTTCTCATGGTTCCTATTTTCATTTTTACAATCTTATGCTATCCTACTGTTGAATGCTATTGCTGACTTTTTAAC
>JABLTO010112745.1_pt1 | contig 26172 bp, 22 predicted proteins | sample 7160091 | NCBI WGS metagenome assembly JABLTO01 (sample SAMN14651225, study PRJNA627086) | human gut metagenome | isolation source: feces | host: Homo sapiens
AAGGCGTCGACAAAGTTCGACGCCTTGAAAACTTATTCAGGAGTATTCAAAAACACTCCTGAATAAGGATGTATTGAACATAGAAAGGGGACTCCCGTCCCCTCTCTGCACTCTCCCCATGCAATTCTATACATCGCCGACAGCTTTGTCTACAGGCTGAAACGAGCCGCTGTATGCGGCTCGTTTTTGCTTAAACAAGATTCCTGTAATCGGTGCAGTCCTCGCCGCTGTCTGGCGGGAAGAACTCCTCGACAGGGAAGCGTATCTTCCCGAACAGTGCGCAGGGGTCGTCGTCGGATGTACTGGGGCACTCCTTGTCGGGCATGCAGTAATCGTACGCTGGGATCAGGAGCTGAGTTCCGCGCTCCAGACGGATTATGGAGAACTGGCCGATCGTGACGTACCATCTCCGCGCCGTGTCCGTAGTAATCAGAGTCTCGGGGAATGCCGCGTTGATAAACTCAGGAACGCTCCGCTGCTCAAGCTCGGTCGTCAGCAGGCACTCGGACTCGACGAGCTTCATGTTCAGCGCTATCGGATCGACGGACTCTACGACGCCGGTCGGGAGATCATCCGCCCACGATATCGGCGACACAGTATCGGAAGAAAAGCTCTTGACGCGCCCGCTCCCGCCGAAGAGCATAACGCGCTTGTCGAATATCGCAAGTCCGGTTATGGCCTGCGCGTTGGGGAAGGTCTCGCCGGTGATCTTGTAGAAATAGGTGCAGTCAACCGTGTAGTAGCCTCTGTTGAAGGTTATCGGCTCCACATTTACCTGAACGTACAGCAGCTCGGCGGCTTTCGCGCGCACACTCAGAGCATTCTCTATGTAGGACTGCGAGGTGACGGTAGGAAACACCCTGAGGTCGTCAACACAATCCTTGTCGCGGCAGCTGTCAAATATCTTATTGGTATTAATGCATACGGCTTCGCGGATGCATGCCGAGCTCTCTACCGGCCCCGGCACAACTCTGTCGGCCATAGATAAGACCTCCTGTTTACTGGATTGAAGCAAACTTCAGTACAGTCTATGCTAAGATGATATATAAGTGTGAATTTACTCTTGAAAAAATACACCGGAGCGTTATATAATACTTTTATTAATTAAATTACGGAGTGCCTATATGGATAGATTTGGATTCATACACGAAAAACTTGATATAAAGATCTTGATTTTGTTTATTCTGCGCCGCCTGCCTGGTGTGGTAGACCGTGAAACGCTGGGCGAGCTTTGCCAGTGCGACAACGGAATAGGCTATTTTGATTATTCCGACTGCCTGAGCGAGCTTACCGAGAACGGCAACGTCATTGAGACGCCGGAGGGCTACCAGATAACCGAGAAGGGCGCCCGCAATGCCGACGCCGTGGAGTCGAGCCTCCCGTATTCCGTGCGCACCAAGGCGCTCAAGCTCATCGCCCCAGTGGAGGAGCGTATGCGCCGCGCAGCGATGATAACCGCCGAACACAGCGTGACCGAGGACGGCTGCACGGTGCATCTCGCAATGGCTGACGGGAAAGGTAAGATAATCGACCTCAGCTTCCTGTGCGCCGGTGAGGAGCAGGCGGCAGAGATTGAAAAGCGCTTCCGCCGCAGCGCAGAGGAATACTATCAGCGCATAGCGCAAATGTTTACGGAGTGAGGTATAAAGATGAAAACAGTTATCCCCGAGGGCTACAAAAGTATACTCAGTATTTATGATACGCAGAAGGCCATCAGTCTGCTCAAGCGTCTGTTTGAGGACAGGCTTGGCGCGCTTCTCAATCTCTATCGCGTGTCCGCGCCGCTCTTTGTAGAGGAAAGCTCCGGCTTGAACGACAATCTGAACGGCGTTGAGCGCCCCGTCGGCTTTGATATTCTGCGCTCCGACAAGCACGCCGAGGTCGTGCAGTCGCTCGCGAAGTGGAAGCGTCTCGCGCTCAAGCGCTACGGCTTCTACCCCGGCAAGGGACTGTATACCGACATGAACGCCATACGTCGTGACGAGGATGAGCTGGACAATCTGCACTCGGTCTACGTTGACCAGTGGGACTGGGAGAAGGTCATCCTGCCCGAAAACCGCAATCTTGACTACCTTAAATCGACGGTCATGGACATAGTCGAGGCCATATGCGACACGCAGGACACCATGCAGGCCATATATCCGCAGCTCCAGTGCCTCGGAAAGCTGGAGCGCCGCGTCTCGTTCGTGACGAGTCAGCAGCTTGAGGACGCGTATCCGGAGCTTACACCGAAGCAGCGTGAAAACGCGTACCTGAAGGAGCACAAGACCGCGTTCATAATCTGTATCGGCGGGGCGCTCAAGTCCGGCCAGAAGCATGACGGCCGCGCCCCCGACTATGACGACTGGGCGCTGAACGGCGATATAATGTTCTGGGACGATGTTCTCGGCTGTGCGATGGAGGTTTCGTCCATGGGCATCCGCGTCGATCCCACATCCCTTGACCGCCAGCTCAGCATTGCCGGATGCGACGAGCGCCGCGAGCTGCCGTATCACAAGATGCTCCTCGCCGGTGAGCTTCCGCTGACCATCGGCGGAGGCATAGGCCAGTCACGTCTCTCGATGCTGCTGCTCGGCAAGGCACATATCGGCGAGGTTCAGGCCTCAATCTGGGACGAATACACCGAAAAGGTGTGCAGCGAGACGGGAGTTACTCTGCTGTAATCAGATAAATAATACCGCCGCAGGAAAATCCTGCGGCGGCTCTGCGCTCGGCAGGCGGAAGCCGACGTCGTGCCGACGGCGCGGCGACGTCAGCCTCCTGTCGGTACATAGAACAGAACAGAGAAGAATAGAACAGAATAGAGAAGAATAGAGAAGAGTAGAGTAGAATAGAAAAGATAATAATATATATAAATATTCTGGTGGTGATGGTGACGCGCGCGCGGAAAGCGAGAATTTTTTTGTTGGGGCGGGGAAGCGCCCGCCATGCCCTGCGGCGCACCGTAACGGCAATGTGCGGATACGGGAAAGAAAAATCCCGCAGCCGGATGGCTGCGGGATCGAGAAATGGAGCGGATGATGGGAGTCGAACCCACCTTATCGGCTTGGGAAGCCGGAGTTCTACCGATGAACTACATCCGCAGATATTCAGCTTTTGTATTATAGCACCCATTGCAGGAAATTTCAACAAGAACTTTTCAACCCGCTTCGGCAAAATAATCAGCCGGGCGGGGATATTCTTATCCCGTCCGGGCAAATGGAGAGTCACCGCGGCGCGCGGCGGGAGTCCACCGGCTGCCCTGACGCCTCGGCGCGATATCAGCCGATATAGATAACGCCGCGCAGGCTTTTCACCTGCGCGGTGATTTTTAAGACATGAACTTGTCTATCGCGTCGTACAGCGCTTCAAGCTCGTCGGAGTTTTCATCCCCGGCGGCGTCCGCGATGCAGTGCTCAAGGTGATCCTTGAGTATGACTTTCGCAGTGTTATTGAGCGCGGAGCGCACAGCCGCAAGCTGCATCAGAACCTCGCTGCAATCGCGCCCGCTCTCGACCATGCGCTTGACGGACTCAAGATGCCCGATGGCGCGCGAAAGGCGGTTTATCACTGACTTTGTCTGCGTGTGCGTATGGGCGTGGGTGTGCGCGTGAACGGTGCCGTCCGCATGGGTGTGATAATGTATTTCTTCTTCGGGAATATGCATACTATCAATCCTTATTTTAAAATGCGAGCAGGTCTGTAAGCCGGGTTCTGTCGTGAACGACCATCTATCTAGGCCGTGCGTTGCCGCGCGGCTCAAGCCACCTCCTGAGAACGGCCGGGCAGGCCATATGTTCTCCCACGGTGTTGCTCCGGATAGAGTTTACAGCGCCGACATGTCTCCATGCGGCGGGTGAGCTCTTACCTCGCCTTTCCACCCTTACCCCGTTTCCGGGGCGGTATATCTCTGTTGCACTTGTCCGAGGGTCACCCCTGGCGGGCGTTACCCGTTATCCTTGCCCTGTGGAGCCCGGACTTTCCTCATACGCAGTCTTTCGCCTTGCGTCCGCGGTCGTTTGACCTGCTCACTTCGGATATTTTAATCATTTTCCGGGCACAAGTCAATAATATTCTTGTATTTGCGCAGTAAAAGTTTTATAATTATATTTCAAACCGGCGATTGAAATATAATTTTTCAGAATAGGGGAGCGTTATGACTCTTTCGGAATACATAGACTCGGTTAAAAGCAAGAGCATTGCCGTGATCGGCATCGGCGTGAGCAACACCCCGCTTATAGAGCTGCTTGCCCGGAACGGCTGCGACGTCACAGCCTGCGATAAGCGCAGCCTTGACGCACTGGAGGGCGAAGGGGAGAAGCTGCTCGGAATGGGCGTGAAGCTCCGCCTCGGGGAGACGTATCTTGACGATCTGCATCAAGACATCATCTTCCGCACACCGGGACTCATGCCGTTCAATCCGCATCTTGAAGCCGCAAAGGCCCGCGGCAGCGTCATAACCTCCGAAATGGAGCTGTTCTTCGCGCTCTGCCCGTGCAAAATCATCGCCGTGACCGGCAGCGACGGCAAAACTACTACGACGACCATCATCTCTGAGCTGCTGAAAGCGGAGGGAAAGCGCGTCCATCTCGGCGGCAACATCGGCCATCCGCTTCTATGCGAAACGCCGGATATCCTGTCGGACGATTTCGCCGTGCTGGAGCTCAGCAGCTTCCAGCTGCACAGCATGGACTGCCGCCCTGATGTCGCGGTCATCACTAACATCTCGCCGAACCATCTTGATAAGCACAAGGACTATCAGGATTATATCGACGCCAAGAGCGCGATCTTCGCAAAGCAGACTCCCGACGACAGGCTCGTGCTGAATCTCGGCGACGGGCATACTCCGTATTATGAGTCGCTGGCGCACTCCTCGATATATTATTTTACCGACGATAAGTTCATCGAAAACGGCTCCTGCTGCGTCGGGGGCGAAATATATCGCTTCGGGCGCCGCCTTATGCACGAGGATGAGATAAAGCTCCCCGGCAAGCACAATGTACAGAACTATCTGGCCGCATTCACGGCGGTCGAGGGGCTGGTTTCGGATGAAAGCTGCCGCAGGGTCGCGATGAGCTTCGGCGGTGTGGAGCATCGGCTGGAGCTTGTGCGCGAGCTGCGCGGCGTGAAGTATATAAACGACTCCATCGGCACAAGCCCGACCCGCACTGCCGCCGGACTCCACGCGCTCAAGACCAAGCCCATCGTCATTGCCGGCGGATACGATAAGCACATCCCGTTTGACGGCTTGGGTGACGAGCTGTGCCTGCATGCAAAACGGGTCTATCTCACAGGCGATACCGCCGAGAAGATACGCGACGCTGTTTTCGCTTCTAAATTCTATAAGCCCGATGCCCCCGATGTGCAGCTTATCGACGATTTCACCGAAGCCGTACTGACCGCTGCAAGCTCCGCCGAGGCGGGAGACATCGTTCTGCTGTCACCGGCCTGCGCCGCGTTTGACAGGTTCAAGAACTTTGCCCAGCGCGGGGAATATTTCAAAAAATTGATTATGGAGTTAGAATAAATGAAAGTTACAGATATAAAACCCGAAGTTTTTGCTATGGCGCAGCGCGTTCAGGCCAAGCTGGGAGAACGATTTGCGGAGATAGACGCTGTTGCCGAGGAGAATACCCGCCGCGTAATGACGGCGTTTCAGGATAACCGTGTTTCCGACGCCTGCTTTGCCGGAACGACTGGCTACGGCTATGACGATCTCGGCCGCGAAACGTTGGATAAGATCTACGCCCAGATATTTGGTGCGGAAGCCGCGCTTGTGCGCATCGGCTTTGTCAACGGCACTCATGCGCTGACCACGGCGATGTTCGCGCTGGTGAAGCCGGGCGATACAATTCTCGCCGTCACCGGTATGCCGTACGATACGCTCAGAAGCGCCATCGGCATCAGCGGCAACTGCCACGGCTCGCTCAAATTCTACGGCGTAAATTACGCACAGGTCGATCTGAACGCCGACGGCGATCCGGATATTCTCGCGATAAAGGCTGCAGCGGCGGATAAAAACGTCACCGCGGTGATGATACAGCGTTCCCGCGGATATGCGGAGAGAAAGGCTCTGACCGTGCAGGAGATAGGCGAGATAATCAAGGCTGTCAAAGAGGTGAATCCCGCCGCAAACGTGATGGTTGATAACTGCTACGGCGAATTTACCGACGTTATAGAGCCGACGCATGTCGGCGCTGATATCATCGCAGGCTCGCTGATAAAGAATCCCGGCGGCGGCATCGCGCCGACCGGCGGCTACGTTGCGGGCAGAGCGGAGCTTGTGGAACGCGCCGCAATGCGGCTCACAACGCCCGGCATCGGCGGCGAATGCGGCTCGACGTTGGGGAACAACCGTCTGCTGTTTCAGGGACTATTCATGGCTCCGCACATCGTCGCGCAGGCGCTCAAGACAGCGGTTTTCTGCGCGGGGATGATGGAGGAGATCGGCATAGAGTCCTCCCCGTCGGTGTTTGAAAAACGCTCCGACATTATTCAGATGGTCAAGCTCGGCAACGAGCAGAACATGCAGCGTTTCTGCGTCGGCATTCAGGCCGGTGCTCCCGTAGATTCCTACGTTACTCCGGAGCCCTGGGCAATGCCCGGATATGACTGCCCGGTCATAATGGCGGCAGGCTCCTTTATTCAGGGCTCGTCAATCGAGCTTTCAGCAGACGGGCCGATACGCCCGCCGTATATGATATACATGCAGGGCGGCCTGACCTACGAGTCCGGCAAGCTCGGTATTATGATGGCCGTGAGCGCGATGCTCGATAAATAAAGCGGGCATATACGCACATATAATGCATGGGGAGGTGACTCCATGTATTATCGGCGCGCTTTCAGACGCAAGCCCCGCTATACATATCACGATGGAACCGCAGGCCCACACAGCGCCCCGCCGCGCAGACCTGTCAGAAGGGCAGGCGGGATAAGCCTTATCCTGTTTCTGTGCAGCATTTTGATTTTCCTCGCGTGCGCGCTCGCCTTTCTGAAGGATCTGTCCACACAGATCGCGGTCTCCGACGCAAGTGATATCGTGATCTCGCAGGTCAATACGTCGATTGCCGAGATAATGAAGGACGAGGACTACACAGGCGACTACTTTGTGAACTTTGAAAAGACGGACGCTGGGGAAATTTCCGCGATAAGCAGCAACATGGCGCGGATAAACGCGCTGTCGGCAAAAATACTCGATACCGTCATAAACGTGACCGAAAATCAGACAATAACCGTAGAGATCCCGATAGGGAACCTGACGGGCGTGAGCCTGCTGATGGGGCGCGGCCCCAAGGTTCCGGTGCAGATAATAGTGCTCACCTCGTCAAAGGTGGAATTCAGCAACAGCATCATAACCGCCGGAATAAACCAGACGAAGCATCAGGTGAATCTTGAGGTCATCGTCGATATAGATGTTCTTATCCCGTGGGATACCGCGAGCACTCAGGTGAAAACCGAGGTACTGATAGCCGACACGGTCATAGTCGGCAAGGTTCCGGATACTTATATGAACGTACAATAGGAGAACGCCATGGATGTACAAAACGAGATAAACGAGCTGCGCCGCAAGATACGGCATCACAGCAGACTTTACTATGTCTACGACAAGCCGGAGATATCCGACTATGATTTTGACATGCTCATGCAGCGGCTCAAGGCGCTGGAAGCGCTGCATCCGGAGCTGATAACGCCCGACTCTCCGACCCAGCGCGTCGGAGACGTCACGCTGCCGCAATTCGAGCAGGTTCGCCATCAGGTTCCGCTGGAGAGTCTGACCGACGTTTTCTCATACGAGGAGCTGTTCGCATTCGGCAAGCGCATGGACGAGGTGATAGCGGAGCCGCACGATTACTCCGTCGAGCCGAAAATCGACGGGCTTTCCATGTCGCTTGAATACGAAAACGGCGTGTTCGTCCGCGGAGCTACCCGCGGCGACGGGCAGGTCGGCGAAAATGTGACGGAGAATCTGCGCACTGTGCGCTCCCTGCCGCTGCATATTGAGAACGCGCCGGAGCGGCTCATCGTCCGCGGCGAGGTCTATATGTCCAAGGCCGTGTTCGAGCAGCTGAACGCCGAGCGCGAAATAAAGGGCGAGCAGCTTCTGGCCAATCCCCGCAACGCCGCCGCAGGCTCCATGCGCCAGCTTGACCCGAAGGTCGCGGCATCCAGAAAGCTGGACATCATCTGCTTCAACCTCCAGTACACCTCCGGCCCCGCATACAAGAATCACACCGAGACGCTGGACGCGATGCGAGAGATGGGCTTTCCGGTCGTATCGTATTCTCACTTCAGCAATATTCAGGACTGCGTGAAGCAGATAGAGTGGCTTGGCGAAAACCGCGACACGCTGCCGTATGATATGGACGGCGCGGTCATAAAAATAAATTCCCTGTCTCAGCGTGAGGCGCTGGGCAGCACGGCAAAGGCTCCCCGCTGGGCGGTGGCGTTCAAATACCCGCCTGAAAGAAAGGAGAGCAAGGTGCTCGACGTTGTCGTGCAGGTCGGGCGCACCGGTGTCCTGACACCGAAGGTCATTGTAGAGCCGATACGCCTCGCGGGGACGACCGTTTCCGCCGCGACGCTGCATAATCAGGACAATATCGACAGGCTCGACCTGCGGATAGGGGACACCGTCGTTCTCCAGAAGGCGGGGGAGATAATCCCTGAAGTGCTTGAGGTCAACAAGAGCAAGCGCCCTGCGAATTCCGTGCCGTTCAAAATGCCGGAGCTTTGCCCTGAATGCGGCGCGCCTGTAGTCCGCGACGAGGACGGCGCGGCGCTCCGCTGCACAAATCCGGAGTGTCCCGCGCAGCTGCTCAGGACTGTGGCTCATTTTGCCTCGCGCGAGGCGATGGATATCGACGGACTGGGCATATCCGTGTGCGAAAGTCTGATAAACAACGGTCTTATAAAAACCGCCGCGGAACTATACTATCTCAATGCCGAACAACTCGTCGAGCTTGACCGCATGGGCGAAAAGTCTGCCGCCAATCTCATAGCGGCCATTGAGAAGAGCAAGGAAGCAGGTCTCTCGCGGCTCGTCTGCGCGTTCGGTATCCGTCAGGTCGGGCAGAAAGCAGCAAAGGTCCTCGCCGCGCACTTCGCGGATCTGGATGAGCTGATGGCCGCAAGCGCCGACGAGCTGACGCTTATACCGGATATCGGCGCGATAACAGCAAACTTCATAACGGAGTGGTTCGCAAAGCCGCAGTCGCAGCATCAGATAAAGCTCCTGCGCGAAGCCGAAGTCGATTTCACCAGCAAGGAGGAGCGCAAGGACAACCGCTTCGCCGGTCTCACCTTTGTCCTCACCGGTACGCTCAGCAAATATACCCGTGACGAGGCCAGCGCCATCATCGAGAGCTACGGCGGCAAAGCTTCCGGCTCGGTGTCGAAGAAAACGAGCTACGTCCTCGCAGGTGAAAACGCCGGCAGCAAGCTGACCAAAGCCGAAGCCCTCGGCATCAGCATCATCTCCGAAGATGATTTTGCCGCGATGATAACCTGACCGCAACGGACAATATATAATAACCTCCTTATTTGAGAGCGCATATTATGATATGAACTCTTGAATGAGGAGGAATATTTTTGGCTAAAAAAAGAACGGACGGCAGCTGGCGCTATGGCGAGCTGCCGGACACGGCACCGCTGGCAATGGCTTATGTGCCGCTTCAGAAGTCGGTATCACCGGCATACGAGTCAATGGAGGCGCTCTCCCGCGGGACGCTGTTCCCAGGACTTGACCTGCCGTTTATGGGCATGGTCAACCAGACGCAGGAGGTAACGCCGCTCACGGAAATGATGGCGCTGTGCTTCGTGGCGCACGAGCTGGCACTGTATCTCGACACGCATCAGGACGACGCCGAGGCCTTCGCCATGTATCAGAGCTTTCTCGCGCTGAAGAAGGAGGCGCGGGAGCGCTATGTGAAGCAGTGCGGCCCCGTCACGCATGAGGATATGCTTGGCATGGAGCGCTATGCTTGGCTCGACGACCCGTGGCCGTGGGATTATGACCGACAGAGGGAGGGCTGACGCATGTTTGTATATGAGAAGAAACTGCAGTATCCGGTGCGTATCAAGAATACAAATCCCGCCCTTGCAAAATTCATAATCACCCAGTACGGCGGCCCTGACGGCGAGCTTGGCGCGTCGCTGAGATATCTGAGCCAGCGCTACGCCATGCCGTATCCCGAGCTGAAAGGGCTTTTAACGGACATCGGCACGGAAGAGCTCGGCCACCTCGAGATGATAGGCGCCATCGTGCACCAGTTGACGCGCTCGATGAGCATCGACGAGATCAAGAAGGCTGGATTCGACGCGTATTTCGTAGACCACACGGCGGGCGTATACCCAACGGCGGCTTCGGGCTTTCCGTGGGACGCCGCATCCATGGCCGTGAAGGGCGACGTGATCACCGACCTTTCCGAGGACATGGCGGCAGAGCAGAAGGCGCGCACGACCTATGACAACATCCTGCGGCTCAGCGACGATCCAGACGTAAACGACGTCATAAAGTTCCTGCGGGAGAGGGAAGTAGTCCATTATCAGCGCTTCGGCGAGGGACTTCGCCGCGCTGTTGAGAAAATGGATCAGAAGAATTTCTATTCGACCAATCCGGCGTTTGATAAATAAATACTGGCGCATATGTGCATTTATGTCATATGCGCCGATTTTTTATACATTTTGAAAAAAATGATGACATGAGAAAAAATAGGTGCTATAATATTTTGAAAAAATTTTGGCCGAAACGGTCGAAACAGGGATGGATTTGTTTTGGTATTCAGCTCCGCAATATTTTTGTTCGCCTTTCTTCCGGCGGTTTTTATAATATACAGGCTGCTGCCGGGCATCCGCTCGCGCAATGTGTTCCTCGCATTAAGCAGCCTTGTGTTCTACGCATTCGGGCAGCTCGTCTATCTGCCGCTGTTTCTCGCATCGATACTCATCAACTACATATCCGGCCTGCTCCTGTCGGGTAAATTCAGACGCAGCCGCCTGATACTTACGCTCGCCGTCGTTCTCAATCTCGGCATACTCTGCGTCTTCAAGTACACGGATTTTCTCATCGGCAACATCAACTCCCTGTTCGGAACAGCCATCCCGCTCACGGGGATCGTCCTGCCCATCGGCATATCGTTCTTCACATTCCAGGGGCTCTCGTACACGATAGATGTCTACCGCGAACCGGAATGCGGTACGCGCGATTTCACAAAGCTGCTGCTCTATATATCCTTCTTCCCGCAGCTCATCGCGGGGCCGATCGTCAAATATCATGACGTCGCCGCGCAGATAGACAGCCGCCGCTGCACAAGAGACGAGACTGAGGCCGGCATACGCCGCTTCATCGTCGGTCTTGCGAAAAAGGTACTGATATCGAACGCCGCGGGCTACGTCGTGGACAAGGTGTTTTCCGATTGCCTGTACGCTGCGGGCGGGCTTGACTGGCGGCTGGCGTGGCTCGCCGGAATATGCTACACGCTCCAGATATATTTCGATTTCAGCGGGTACAGCGACATGGCCATCGGACTGGGGCATATGTTCGGCTTTACCTTCAAGGAAAACTTCAATTTCCCGTACGCGTCAACGAGCATGACGGAATTCTGGCGGCGCTGGCACATCTCGCTTTCGACCTGGTTCAAGGAGTATTTATATATCCCGCTCGGCGGGAACCGCCGCGGCCGCTGGCGCACCGCACTGAACCGCCTTATCGTGTTCTTCTGCACGGGTATATGGCACGGCGCGAACTGGACTTTCGTGGTCTGGGGTCTGTGCCACGGCGCGCTGACCAGCCTTGAAAATCTCGGTGTGATTCCCGTAAAGCGGCTTCAGGAAAGCCGCGTCGGGCAGATCATGTGCAGAGTATACACGCTGCTCTCCGTGATGCTGCTGTTCGTGGTGTTTCGTGCGGCATCACTTGGGGAGGCCGCACGCGTCATCGGCGCGATGTTCTCCGGCGTGCAGACCGCCGAGGGAAGCTACATGCTGCACTATCTGCTGACGCCGCTGTTCTGCGTGACGTTGGTCGCCGCGATACTTTTCTCTGGCAGTCTCATACCGCGCCTGCGCGCGAAAATAGGCGAGCCGGTCTCCGCCGTCCGTGTGATATCCGCGGAGCTGCTGTGCCTGCTGCTGTTCGCGCTGTCGGTATTCAGCCTTGCGCGCGGCGGATTCAACCCGTTTATCTACTTCCAGTTCTGAGAGATCGATAATATGAAAAAAGCCAAGCTTATATTCATATCAATATTCATTGTGCTGTGCCTCATCCCATCGGTCGGTATGCTGATATTCGGCGAAGCGCGGCCTGCCGCGAACGAGGTGCTTGCCGGAAAGCCGAGCGTGACGACTCGAAGCGGGGAACTCAGCCTGAGCTTTCTCTCGGACGTCAGCGACTATATCGCCGACCGCTTCGCGTTCCGCCAGGAGCTGGCCACCGCGTGGGCGGGTGTCAACGCCAAGCTCCTCGGAACCTCCGTTGAGGAACAGGTGATCCTCGGCAGTGACGGCTGGCTCTATTTCTCGGATACGCTTCCGGACTACATGGGGCAGGGGATGAGTGATGCCGAGCTGCGGTATCTGGCAAACGATCTCGCTCTGATGCAGGAATATATCGAAAGTCAGGGCAAGCAGTTTGCTTTCACGATCGCGCCCAACAAGAACAGCATCTATCCCGAGCATATGCCGGACTATATTGAGAACCGGCACGGCGAGTCAAACGCTGCCCGCATAGGCGCGTATCTCGACACAGCCGGCGTGAATTACCTCGACCTCTTCGAAATCCTCGGCAGTGAAGAAAACCTCTACTATAAGACGGACACTCACTGGAACTCCCGCGGCGCAGCCTTGGCTGCCGACGGACTGCTGAATCTGCTTGACCGCGGCGGCGATTATTCCGCTGCAAGCTTTGCAACGGCGGAAAATCACAGGGGAGACCTGTACGAAATGCTCTATCCCGCAGGGCGCGCCGTGGAAACCGCACCGGCCTACGACGGTGAGCTTTCTTACATATGCGAGTCCGACCCGAACGGCGGCAACGCGATAACCATTAAAACCGTCTGTGATGCTGGAACCGACGGGCTTATGTGCTGGCGCGACTCGTTCGGCATCGCGCTGTATCCCTACCTCGCGCAGAGTTTCGCTGCGGCGACATTCTCCCGCAGCGCGGATTATGACCTCACGCTTGCAAATTCCGCCGACGCGGTTATAATCGAGCTTGTGGAGCGAAATCTGAGCAATATTCTCAGCCGCGAGCCGACATTTCCCGCTCCAGCGCGCGAGCTGCCCTCGGCGGCAAGCGTTGGGACAATAGCCGTCGATTCCGATGAAGCAAAGACCGACGCTATGGCGGACTATGTCCGCGTATCCGGCGAGCTTGGGGCGTATATGCTCGATTCCGGCAGCCGCGTATATATTGCAGCCGGGGACACCGCGTATGAAGCGTATATCTGCACTTCAAGCGATTCCGACGCACTGCGCTTCTTCGCATGGATACCAGCGGGTGAAGAGGCGCATCAAGTTATAACAACTCTCAATTCAGAATATACGGCATATCAGATCAGTTAAGATATGCGGAATGGAGGCCAAAAATGAAAAAACTCATCTCAATTATTCTGCTCTGTGCAACGGCTGTGCTCCTCTGCGCATGCGGCTCCGCGGCTCCGGACAAATCCAGCTCCGGCGGCAGCGCAGTACCGCCGATGCAGACCGCTTCCGGCAGCGATACCCAGGCGGCCGCCGACGCGCCTGAAGAAAAGGCTGCTGAGAACGAGCAGAAGATCATCGCCGAGAGCTATATCGGCAAAGAGGTCAGCGAGCTGTATGACGCGATAGGCGAGCCGGAGTCGGTCAGCTACGCTTCCAGTTGCCTTGGCAGCGGCGAGGACGGCGAGCTTGTGTACAACGGCTTCACGGTGTATACATATAAGGAAGGCGACTCCGAGGTAGTCCAGAACGTGCAATGACAAAGACCGACACAAAAAAGCGGCTCAGAATATATATAATAGCAGCTGTAATACTCGTCATTATCGCGGGCGCGGCCGCATTCGTGTGGTACCGCTTCGGCTCTGTGAAGGTGTCCTGCATGCTTGACGACGGCAGTGTGACAGAGACGCGGCTCTCCCGCGGCGATAGCTTTGTTTTCCCAGAGACCGCCGATTATGACGGGTACACCTTCGTCTACTGGATGGACGCAAAGGGCGCGCGTTACAGCGGCGAGAGCGTAGAGTTATACGTAAGCACAAGCTTCTCACCGGTGTATACCGTCGCTCTCGAGACCGTAGAGCATAATCCGTATCTTTTTCCGGACGAGAACGGGTTCTACCGCCCATATGACAAGCTGACCCGCGGCGAGGCGGCGCGTATGATATATGCGCTGCTGGCGCAGCCCGTTGAAGCCACGGGAAATTATATCGACGTTGACAAGAACGCCGACTATGCGCAGGCAACTGCCGCGCTCTGGCAGCTGAAGGTAACAGGGGAGAGCAAGTTCCACCCTGACGAGATCATCACGCGCGGGGAGCTGCTGTCTCTGCTATGCAGCTTCTACCGTGAGACCGAGCAGGACTACGCGTTTGCCGATGCCGACAGCGACAGCTATTATTATCGCGAGCTGTGCACCGCAGCGGAGCTTGGCTGGATAAACAGCGGCGAGGATGTGAACGCGCTGCCCGACGAGGAGCTTACGAAGATAGACGCGGTGCGCCTTATAAACAATATACTCAACCGCGAGAAAGCAGGGAAGGTGTCCGCAAAGCTTCTCGGCGCAGTACCCGATGCAAGCCCGCAGCTTTCCGATTACGCGGAACTGCTCGAGGCCGCGCTGGGACACGAATACGAGATCGTTGACGGCGTCGAGCGCTGGACGAAAAACGACGAGTTTACGCGCCATGCCTCAAGCTTCGTCACGATTGGGACGCACCTGTACTACTTCGACAGGACCGGCACCATCGTGCGCAATACCGACGTCGGCACGATGCACTTTGACGAGTATGGCCGCTACACCTCCGGTATGCCAGAGCTTGACGAGCTGATCCAGCAGGTCATCGCCGAGAACACGGACGACTCGATGACGCAGGAGGAGAAGCTGAAGGTCCTCTACGATTACACCGTCAACTCCTTCAGTTACCTACGCCGCAACTACTACGCCATCGGCGAGACCGGCTGGCAGAACCAGGAAGCCTACACCATGCTCTCCACCGGCATGGGCAACTGCTACTGCTATGCGGCAACCTTCGGCGAGTTGGCGCACGCCATAGGCTATGATGCGCAGGCCTACAGCGGCACGGTCGGCTCGAACCGCGCGAAACACAGCTGGGTCGAGATCGAGATCGACGGTGTAAATTACACATTTGATTCTGAGCTGGAGATGGCTGGGCGCAAGAAGTACGTGTACAGAGACTTGTACATGATGACACCCGAGCAGGCCAGAATCTGGAACTACAAGAGATAAGGCGAAATGAAAACGAAAAAGATCCTTTTAGCTTTAATACTGGCGCTCTCGCTGCTGCTTCTGACGGCATGCGATATTGACTCTGTTATCAGCGCGGCGGGGCTTGAACCGCCGTCGCACCAGACGGAGCAGCCCGCAGCGTCGGAATCTCCCAATGCAGCGGCGCAGCCGGAGGCGACCGCAGAGGTAACGCCGGAGCCGGAACCGGAGGTATACATCGTCCGGCTTTCTGAGACGGCTTTCCGCCTCGCACCCAAGACCGAGGAGAGCAACGTTATCGCCACGCTTGACGCGGGGACGGAGCTGCGCTGCCTCGGCAAAGAGAATGAGTTTCTTTATGTGGAGCTGGCAGACGGCTCTCAGGGCTGGTGCAACGGCTGGTATCTCCGCGCGAAGGATGACGCGCTTGAGGCACAGCGCGAGGAGGAGTATCTGAGCGAAAAGACGTCGAGCGAGACATTCGTTCCCATCGAGGGCGAGCCTGTCTATACCTGCACCGCGACGCGCCTGAACTGCCGTGCGGAGCCGAACACAAAGGCGACCATCCTTCATCAGATAACCATGCTCACCGAGGTGAACGTTCTCGGACAGGACGGAGATTTCTATCTCTGCCGTCTCGACGACGGGGGAATAGTCTACTGCTCCGTGAACTATCTAACCGAGGGCGCGACCTACGCCGAGTATGACGGTGCGGTCGATCTGCGCGTGTATCTGCCAGACGCCAAATTCGAGCTGCTGTTCGCAAGCCCCAACAACATTACCGGCTCCGCGATGTATCCCGCCGTGCCGCTGATGGAGGAAAAGACCGCCGAAATGCTCAAGCAGGCGTATGATATTTTCCAGAATGACGGCTACACCATTAAGGTCTATGATGCTTACCGCCCCAAATCCGCGCAGATAAAGCTGTACGACATTGTCCATGATAACAAATTCATCGCCAATCCCTATACCGGCGGCTCATGGCATCAGCGCGGCCGCGCGATAGACATGTCGCTCATCGATAACGAGACGGGGCTTGAGCTTGAAATGCCGACCCCGATGCACACCTTTGACGACTCCGCAGCGCGTTACAGCCGCGATTATTGGACGGAGGAGGCGCGCAAAAACGTGGATTACATGACAAGTGTTATGGAATCGGTCGGTTTTGGCATTATTCAGACGGAATGGTGGCATTTTGAGAACAATTCCGGCTCTGGCGGATACCTGCCCGATGAAATTGATTTCACGAGCCTGACATATAAGCCCGTCTCGGAATATCAGGGCAGCTGATAAATGATCCCCCATGCAGCGGCATGGGGGAATATTGCGCCTATAATTATATACAAAACCCGTCGGTGTAAATAAACCGTTAAGATAATTTTTCAACGAAGTATACAAAAAGTTTTAATTGGCTTGTAATACATGGGACGATATGGTATATTCCTTTGGCAAATGAATATTCAGTTCGAAAGGAGATTTCCATGAAGAACCACATGACACGCTTCCTGTCCCGTGTGCTCGTGCTGCTGATGATGCTTCAGCTTGTCAGCGTCGGGCCGGTTTTCGCCACCTCGGCCTCTGCCGAGAACGACGAGGCGGAGCAGGCGGAGATACTGGCAAATGACGCCGAGGACGACGTCGAGGAAGCGGCACCCGCCGAAGAACCGGCGGAAGAAGAGCCTGTCGAAGAGGCGCCCGTTGAGAACGAGGAACCTGTCGAAGAGCCGGTTTTTGACGTTGAGGCTTCGGCCGACGAGATCGCGCTCAAGGACGGCGCGGCCATCATCAAGACCAGTGACCTCAACGAGGTAAAGGCCATTCTTGCGAAAGCCCTCATCGCAAACTACGATCCTGAGAAGGATTACAGTGAGCTTGAGTGGGAGTATGAGTGTAAAGGAACAGGCGGCTTTGGTAAATTATCCAACACTGATTGGGGCTCCATCGCGGGATTTACAAGCACAAAATTAAGAGTTAATTATACTCATCCCGCGCTGTGGGACAATGCTGACGGTACATACCGTGTACGTCTCGCCGACAACACGGATGTAGTTGTAGGCTTTACCAAGGCAACTAAGCTCAATTCCGGCATTGCCCTCGTGGAGAATCCTACGCTCAAGCTTTTCTATAACGACGACGGCTCCGTCAACTACGACGAAGTCCGCGCGATGGTGCTTGAGCAGATCGCTTCCACCACTCCGGAAGGCCTCACCGCTGATGATCTGCATGTTACATATTATGCGGCATCCAGTCTTACTGGATTAAAGCATGATTGGGTTGATTTCGAAGGCAGCTCAAGATACCCCGCAATGAGCTCCGGTGAGCAGCGGATAAAAATCAGCTACGACGGCAATGAATCCTACTACGGCACCGAAGTTGAGTTTACCGTTAATGTTGAAGTCGGCCGCGACGATTCCAAGCTTGAGTTCTGCGAGAATCCCACCATCAAGCTCGTTTACAACGATGATCTCAGTATTGATTACTCCGCCGCTTATCAGGCAATTTTCAACCTGCTTGAAACAAAGGTGCCTGAAGACATTACGCTCGACGACCTGACTATCGAGTATTATGCAACCGCTAAATCCGGTTCCCTTGGTGAGCTCGGAAAGGAATGGATGCCGCTTGAAGGCGGCAAAGAAACCTTGACCTATCCCGGAATCAGTGAAGGCACCCAGACCATTCGTGTTTCCTACGCCGGTGACAAGACCCATAATCCCACCTCCGTCACCGCAGAAGTCACCGTTCTTGGCCGCCCCGAAGTCAATGTAGCGCAGAAGGAAGGCCCCTACAACGTCGGTTTCGTTTTTGCCGACGCTGAGAACTACGACTATGACGCGACCGCACGCGCGATCTATGACGCTGTCGTCGCCTCCAACGATCAGGGGCTCGGTTACGAGGACTTTACTATCAAATATAATGCGTCCACTACATTAACGCCTGAATATAAGGAGCTTAATTACTCCGGTCTCCTCAACAAGTTCACCGACGGCACTTGGACTATCCGCTTCTCCTGGAACGGCACCGCCGCATACAAGGACGGCTACTTTGATGTCGAAGTAACCGTTACCGACAGCCGCGAGGCGTCCGCCGTCGTTCTCAAGGACGGCGCGGAGATCACCTACAACATGGACGCTTCCGTCATGGAGCAGGCCATATTCGACAATGCCATCGACTGGGATAATTCCGCTCTGCCCGCAAAAGAAAAACTCAGCCTTGACGATTTCACCATCGAGTATTACGCATCCTCTGTCTCCGAGACCGGTGCTTTTGACGGCGCATTAAAAGCTTGGGCGCCGGTTGGCGGCGGCACGGTTGTTGTGGTCAAGTACCCCCAGATGGGCGCGGCAGATGCACAGCAGATTCGCGTAACCTACAAGGGCAGCACCGAGTTCCGTCCCTCCGAGACGGTCGAGGGCACTCTGAAGGTCAACAAGGCCGACGTCAAGGTCAAGGTTCACTCCGCGATCATCCGCGCGAATGAGGAAGTCCCCGCAAACTTCGTCACCATTGATCCGAACGATCCCAAGATCGACATTTACACCGTTTACGCCGGCATCAGCAGCTCCAACGTTGAGAACGACGTCAGCAAGCTCGGCGGATGCATCTATCTCGACCTGCCTGACAAATTCCAGAACAGCGTTATTATCAAGATAATCGATCCGGTACTTGATAGCATCTATCACAAGTCGCTGACCGAGATCATGCAGGAGGGTACCACCATCGGTGCACTCAAGGAAGCTCTTAAGACTCAGGAAATCCTTGATCTGCTGAAAAAGCTGAATATCGACACCGGCGCTGTCGGTCAGCTGATTGAAGTCCTCAACAAGCTGCCCGGCGTGTTCGACAATACGCGCGTCGCATTCGGCACTCCGAACCACGCTGGCGTTTACACAGCCACCGCCATCACCGATAACGCCAACTACAACACCGGCGTCGGAGTCGGTGTGCTGACCGTGCTGAAGGTCACCAAGGGCGTCAAGATCACTTGGGAAACTGAGATCCCCAAGAAGCTCACTACGGACGAAGCCGCAGCTTTCAACTGGGACGCTTACCTGACCGTTGACGGCGTCGCAGTCAAGGATACAAGCAATATCCACTACCTGTACAGCGGCTTCACCAGCAAGTGGAAGCCGTACTCCAGCACCACCACTGCTCCGACCGAGCCGGGACGCTATGTCGTGACCGCCGTCACCATCAACGGTGACTATCTTGCAGCTCCCGTGACCCGCACCTTCCAGATCACCAAGTAATCGCAATACAGAAAACACTCTGCGGCTCTTACTGCAGAGTGTTCTTTCGCGCAAGTGGAGGGGAGAACTCAAAAAATGCCCTGCGGAAGGCTCCGCAGGGCATTTGTGCATATTGACGGAAGAAAATCCCTTAATTATAATTATTTGGCAAGTATCTTCTTGAGCTTCGCGTATCTCGGCAGGGAGCTTTCCAGCGGAAGCTGCGGCTCGCCCTGAATGAGGGGGAGTGCATAGTCGATGAACTCCTTGGTCAGGCCGTTGTGCTCGGCATTGATCCACTCCATCGGAACCTTTTTCTCAAAGTTTGCAACGGAGCTGAGCGGAAGCAGCTCATATTCGCAGGTGTATTTGCCGTCAACATAGACGCGCTTGAAGCCGACCATCTTGCCGGTGCAGCCGGAAACGGCCTGCTTGACCGCTTCTTCACCAGCGCCGAATGCCTCGTCGATATCTACCTTGGAGGCGAGATGCGCGCCGCAGCGCTGAAGCAAGCTAAGCTCAATGCCGCGAACCTTGACGCCGGGGAAGTGCTCTTTCACGATGGAAGCGAGCAGTGCGGCCAGCCCGCCGAGCTGCGCGTGACCGAAGCCGTCGCTTGCGGAGGTCTTGGCCTCAGAGACAAAGCGGCCGTCGGCATAGTGGATGCCCTCGGACACCGCGACGAACGCCTTGCCGTTGGCCTTATAGACCTTGTCGATATCGGCAAGGAACTTTTCCATATCGAAATCACACTCGGGAAGGTACACAAGATCCGGACCGGAACCGAAATGGGTGGCCAGAGAGGCGCTTGCCGCTAGCCAGCCCGCGTGACGTCCCATGATCTCAACAATGGTGATCATGCTGTTGTTGTAAACTCTGGCGTCCTTATTGATCTCCATGCAGCTCGTTGCGATATATTTTGCCGCGCTGCCGAAGCCGGGGCAGTGATCCGTGCCGTAAAGGTCGTTATCAATGGTCTTGGGAACGCCCATGACGCGGCACTCATAGCCGACGGACTCCATGTAACGGCTGATCTTTGCGCAGGTGTCCATGGAATCGTTGCCGCCGTTATAGAAGAAATAGCGGACATTGTACTTCTTGAATATCTCGAGGATGCGCTTATAATCGGTATCGTCATCTTCAGGAGCCGCTATTTTATAACGGCAGGAGCCAAGCTCGGAGGACGGAGTGTGCAGCAGGAGCTCAAGTTCTGCCGGATCCTCTTCATCCATGACGAAAAGCTCGTCGTTGAGAACGCCAACTATACCGTGAGACGCGCCGTAGACCTTGGTGATGTCCTCGGATTCAAGCGCAGTCTTGATAACGCCGTACGCGCTGGCGTTGATGACCGCAGTCGGTCCGCCCGACTGACCGAAAATGCATGCCCCTACCAATTTCCCATTCATTTTTACTTTCTTCCCTTCATTGAAATCTTTAGAAAAATTTTTGGGTTTTGTCAAATGTGCGACTTGATTATAACATAGTTTGAGGATATAATATAGATGTAATTTTGTATAAAAACAAAATCAACATAAATTTGGAAAGGGAGATTTCAACTATGCCTTTGGTAACTACAAAAGAAATGTTTGAAAAAGCTTACAATGGCGGATACGCTATTGGCGCTTTCAACGTAAATAATATGGAGATCGTGCAGGGCATCACCGAAGCCGCGAAGGATCTCAACGCTCCTCTGATACTTCAGGTATCCAAGGGCGCCCGCGCATACGCAAATCACACCTATCTGATGAAGCTGGTCGAGGCCGCAGTCATTGAGACCGGTCTGCCCATCGCTCTTCACCTTGACCATGGCGATACCTTTGAGCTGTGCAAGTCCTGCATTGACGGCGGCTTCACTTCCGTCATGATCGACGCTTCCTCCAAGCCCTTTGAGGACAACATCGCCATCACCCGCAAGGTCGTCGAGTACGCACATGACCACGGCGTTGTCGTTGAGGCCGAGCTTGGCACTCTCGCCGGCATTGAGGACGAGGTCAAGGTCTCCGCTGAGGACAGCTCCTACACCCACCCCGAAGAAGTCGAAGAGTTCGTCTCCCGCACCGGCTGCGACTCTCTGGCCATCGCCATCGGCACCAGCCATGGCGCATACAAGTTCAAGCCCGGCACCAAGCCCCAGCTCCGCTTTGACGTTCTCGAAGAGGTCAGCAAGCGTCTGCCCGGCTTCCCGATAGTTCTGCACGGTTCCTCTTCCGTTCCTCAGGAGTTTGTCGCCAAGATCAACCAGTACGGCGGCAATATGCCCGGCGCGATCGGCGTTCCGGAGGATCAGCTCCGTCAGGCCGCATCCATGGCAGTCTGCAAGATCAACATCGACTCTGACCTGCGCCTCGCCATGACCGCGTCCATCCGCGAGTATTTCGCCCTGCATCCGGCAGATTTCGATCCTCGTCAGTATCTCAAGCCCGCGCGTCAGGCGATCAAGGAAATGGTTGCACACAAGATCGTTGACGTTCTCGGCTGCGACGGCAAAGCCTGATTCTCCGCCGCAGAGAGAACAAAAATTTCGGAGGTGGCATAATGGGGTCAAAACCTGATCATCTTAATAAAGCGACTTCTACCCCCGCAGGGGAGGTAGGCCCATTTGACACGGCAATCGTAGTCCGGCTTGTCGTTGCATCTATCATATTTGCTGTTGCACTTATCCTCAAGCTACTTCCGAGCTTCGTGTCTATCCTGCTGCTGTTGGCGTCCGCCGGCGCAGCGGGATACGACATAGCTATTGAGGCGGTCAACTCGGTAGAAAAAGGGGAGTACTTCGCAACTCCGCTCATCATAATTGTCGTAACAGTGCTCTCATTTGTCATCGGCTTTGCCGCCGAGGGCGCCGCGCTGATAATTCTCTATCAGATAGGACTCATTCTTCTGGCCTACACGAAGGACAAAACCAAAAAATCCGCGCTCGATCTGCTGCACTATCAGGACAGCGAGACTGCCGAGAAGGTGGCCTCCCTCATAGAGCAGGACGAAGCTCTTGAGCTGCCAATAAAGGGCATGATGGAGCACAGCTCTGGTACGGTTTTGAAATTTGCGATAGCGTTCGCCGTGCTGTATGCGATAGTTCTTCCGCTGTTCACGAACTTCACATACGCCGTATCCATTCACCGCGCGCTCATGATAATCATCGTCTGCACGCCCATGTCGGTCGTCGCCGCCATGCCTATCACCGCGCTTGTCAGCCTTTGCAGAGCCGGTCAGTTTGGCGCAATATTCAGCAGTGCTTCTGTCATGGAGTCCGCAGCCGATACTACCACGGCGCTTTTCGATAAGGCCGGCATCTTCACCGCTGAAACGCCCAGACTTATCAGCGTCCAGTCTGACGTGCTGGACAGCAAAACCTTTATGAATTTTGCCGCGCACGCCGTGTATTATTCCGAGCAGCCCATCGCTAAAGCCATTTCCTCGATGAACGACACCGAATACAGGCTCGACGTGATAAGCGACTTCATGGACATTCCCGGCTGCGGAGTTGACCTGAACGTCGCCGGTGCGCATGTCACCCTCGGCACCCGCGCTCTGTTTGTGAGCAGGGGAATAGACATTCCATATGACGTCTCGGATGACAATCATCTTGTCTATTATATGACTGTGGCTGACAAATATGTCGGCAAGCTCATTTTCTCCGACGACTTCAATGAGGACACCGTCGATATCGCGGACGGAATGAGAGCAGCCGGAGTCAACAAATGTATTCTTCTCACCGACGACGGCAAGGAAGAGGCGGAACAGCTTGCGGATAAGCTTGGCTTTGACGAATACATCAGCGAGTGCGACACCGCGAAGAAACTTCGCATCATCAAGAACTTCAGCGAAGCCGAGGATCAGAAAACGCTGTACGTGTACGCCGCCGGTATCGAGGCGCACAGCGCCGCGGAGACGGACATTCGCGTGAGCCGCAAGGGCAAATATGCCGATGCTACAATCGCTCCTGAGTACGCCGTGAACCTGCCGAGAGCATTTTACACCTGCGGCAGAATGCGCGAGATTGCTACCGAGAACGCGCTGTTCGCGTTTATAATCAAAGCTGTGCTGATTTTCCTCAGCATAACCGGATACTGTAATCTCTGGTTTGCGATGTTTATTGATATGGTGGCCGCTCTGGCAACGATACTTAACAGCATCAGAGTCACGAGCGACTCGCTTATCAAACCGTTTGATAAATAAGCTCCGGCAAATAGTTTAAAACGCATATCGGGGAAGTATGATTTCCCCGATATGCGGTCCTCCTATAAGTTCGCATAATATCAATTAAGCGAACTTCGCGCTATAAATTACCTCGCTGTGCGGCCTCCACCGACGCACCCATGATATCATGCGCCATTTCGCGGCGTCAAGTCTTTTTTCTGCGCTGTGCAGGCGCTGCAATCAAATCCGCGCAGGCGTAAAGCATCGTCACTGCGTCGTTGTCATGGTTAAGCGCCCGGCGCACGCGTTCCACATCGCCGAACTTTTTCATCAAATTTACGGCGTAAATCTTGCGCATCGAATGAGTTCCGATATTTACAGGCAGCCTAAAAGCTCTCTGCGCTCGCTTGATATCTTTCCAAACCGCCTCACGCGACCGATGCCGCGTCGGGTCTCGCGGCGACGGAAACGCCCAAACGCTTTCACCAGCTTGTTCCAAAATTTCCTCGCGCAGCGCCTGCGGCAAACCGCAGCGCCGCGACTTTCCGGTTTTTTGCTCACGAATCGTGAAGTTCTGTTTAACCTTACTTTTGGGCAAAGAAACAACGTCCCCGACGCGCAACCCAGTATGCAACATGACCTTGCACACAAGACGATTTGCAGGCATGAGCGCGGCAAGAATGTGTTCCAGTGCTTCATCTATCAAATATCCCGTTTTCAATATAGTGCTCCACAATCTACAAATTGTTAACTCAACGCTAGATTTTGTGGCCGCATATAGCAGCAAGCCGCTGTGCGATATGCTCCGCAAAATCTCCGCCTTGCTCCCCGGCTCCATCAGCCAGCGCCGCCGCGACCGCAACGGCGAGCTGATGCGCCGTCGCAGGCTCGCCGCTGACAGGTACGCCGAGCGCGCGCAGCGTTTCGCCGCCCGCTGCTAGCAGCGGTGCGACAGCGCGCTTAATCGGCGCCCACCACAGCAGCGGCGAAAGGCGCGTATCGTGCATATAAAGCCGCTCCAAATCTCCGAGCGAATACGGCAGCGCCGCCCGGCGCATAACTGCGCCGACCTCGCACAGGGCAATGAAGCGGCGGCTTCCGACGCAATCGGCGACGCCGAACAGGTCAAGCAAATCTTGACAACTTTTCCAAGGTCTCATCTAGACACTCCTTCCGGATTCTCAGGCGGACGCCGCGGCATCCCATCTCCGCGACCTCGTACACTTCCCCAAGCTCCGCCGCCTGCTCAAAATCCAAGTCAACCGCGAGAACATCAGGCTTCCGTAAATCGCCCCCTGAATAGTACCACCGCCCGCCAATCTTCGCGTCAGACTTGCTTATATACTTACACACGTACCCTATTGCGGCATCAATATCACCATGCAGCATAACAGCCGTTGACCATCCCCAGCGCCACGAAGGGAGGTTATACACGACCTGCGCGCCGCGCGCTAGCCACTCCGCGCGCTGTGCGGCGCTTCGCGCCTTGCGCGGCTTGTCGTGTCCCGGAACGGCAAGCGTTCCGGAATCGACGACAGGCAGCGCCGCATTGAAAAGCGCATGGAAATGTATTGCCCCGTCTTTATGATACTCCGGAACCAGCACATATGCAAGCCCCTTCCGCCGTACCTGATTGTCAAGCCATGTATTGAGCTTATAAAGGACGGTCGCGGCGTCGTATCTGTCGAGCTTTTCGGGGCTTACTGTCAAAGTTACGAAGTAGTCAAAGCCCGTTGCCGCTGCGATGTCATAGACAGCGGCGCGCGCTCTTCGCCGCGCTCGCTGCAAGCTTTCCTCGGATGTTGCGGCGGCGTCGCGTTCCGCTTCCTCGCCGCATAGCGCGCCCGCGCGCCTCCCGGCGTGTGGGCGCGCCCCCCTCGCTTCCCATCCAGCTTCACGCATAAGCGCCCGGTCATAGACCGATACCACGGCGGAACCGTCCGGATAAAGCTTTACTTGTGCGTTGTGTTGTATACCGTGCTCACTTCTTACCAAAGTACTGCTATAATCTAAAATCCCCATGACTGCCCCCACTGACGGAATAACGTCCGTTAATCAAGTAGAGGCCTAAGCCGCCATAAGGCGGCCAAGGCCTCAGCGGCCATACTGGCCGCACTTGCCCTTGCGGTGGAGGTCACAAAGGCTGTTTAATTATCTGCTCCGCCCTTCAGGCGTCGCATACCGCGCGCCGTGCCTCGGCTAGCCTCGGTCGGCGCGGTCAGGCGCGCAGCTGATTTCAAGCTTGCTCGCCGCTCGCATCGTCCGCCCCTCAGGGGCGGCTCGCGGGCGGCTGCCCCTCGCCGCTGCGGCGGCTTCGGGGCAAAAAATGTAGGCGCGCGCGCCTTGGGTCGCCGGATAAAGCTTTACTTGTGCGTTGTGTTGTATACCGTGCTCACTTCTTAC
>JABLTO010045841.1_pt1 | contig 26159 bp, 24 predicted proteins | sample 7160091 | NCBI WGS metagenome assembly JABLTO01 (sample SAMN14651225, study PRJNA627086) | human gut metagenome | isolation source: feces | host: Homo sapiens
GCTCAGTTGGTTAGAGCAGCCGGCTCATAACCGGCCGGTCCACGGTTCGAGCCCGTGAAGGCCCACCACATAGGGGTATAGCTCAGCTGGTAGAGCAGCGGTCTCCAAAACCGCGTGCCGAGGGTTCGATTCCTTCTGCCCCTGCCACGTAAACCACAACATTAGTTGTTTATATAAGTTCATATCAAATTGGCCCGGTAGTTCAGTTGGTTAGAACGCTAGCCTGTCACGCTAGAGGTCGTCGGTTCGAGCCCGATCCGGGTCGCCAATTTGCTGCTATAGCTCAGCAGGTAGAGCGCATCCTTGGTAAGGATGAGGTCAGCAGTCCGAATCTGCTTAGCAGCTCCAGTTTTCCCCGAAACCATTTGGTTTCGGGGGTTTCTGTTTGCGCACGCAAAAGTATTTATAAAAGTCCAAGTATTTATAAAAGTCCAGCGGGAACTATTTTCCCACTGGACTTTTCAAATTATCTATCATTTCTCAATATCAAAATGCAATCGTCTATCAGCTGTCAACCTTTTTGGAGAGAAACACCGCGGCGACCACCGTGACGATGCACTCGGAGACAGGCAGCGCCAGCCACACCCCATTGATGCCCCAGAAGAGGGGCAGGAGGCAGAGCAGGAGCCCGCTGACGACCAGACTGCGCAGGATACCAATGGCCATGGAGGCGCGGTCCCGCATGACTGACTGGAGATAGTAGGTGGACAGCACCGTGAACCCCAAAAACAGATAGAGCAGGGAGTACAGGCGCATGCTGTTGGGTGCGGCGGCCAAAACCTCCGGCGTCGCGTCCATGAACAACTGCACAATGGGCACAGGCAGACCTTCCGCAAGGGCTGTGAACAGGACACCCATGATGAGCACGGTCACCACAGACATCTTCAAAAACTGCCTGACCCGTCCGTATTGTCTCCCGCCGAAGTTAGCAGAGACCAGGGGCTGGATGGCCTGTCCCACACCGCAGTACATGGCCTGTACCAGTGCTGCGATGGTGGTCATGACGCCGTAAATGGCCAGTTCCACCGCATTGCCATAGCGCAGGATCTGGTTGTTTGTGATGGTGGACAGAACCACCGTGCCCAGATCCAGCAGGCTTGCGCCGATGCCGATGACGAAGATCTTCCGAATGGCCTTCCCCATGCGGAAGGGCTTGGCCAGTTTTAGCCTGCAGCGCTTGCGGAACAGGTGACTGCAAATGATGAGACATTGCAGGGTCGTGCCTAAAACGGTGGCGATGGCGGCACCTTCCATGCCCATACCTAGGGGGAAGACAAAGAACCAGTCCCCGAAGATGTTGAAACAGCCACCGCTGATGACCCCTGCCATGACCAACCCTGGCGCGTTGTCATTGCGGACAAAGGCGCCGATAAAGGTGGAGAAAATGAAAATCGGCCAGCAACGGATGAGCCACTGGACATAACGCATGACTAGGGGCAAGGTTCCTTGGGTGGCACCGAAAAAGAAAAGAATGGGCTTCGAGAATCGGGCGAACAGCACCCAGGTGACTACGGTAAATCCAACTACCAAAATCAGTGCCGTGGTGAAATAGGCGTTCCCTTTTTCTTCGTTCCCCTCACCCTTGGCGTTATTCATGAGAACAGAGCCGCCGATGCCGAATAAGATGCCAAAAAAGACCAGGATACCGAAGATGGGTGTGATCACCGCCATGGCCGCCGTGCCCGCTGGCCCTTCTGACTGTCCCACGGCGATGGTGTCCACAAAGCTGTAGATGGTGATGACCAAAGCACTCCCCAGAGAAGCGATGAGGTACTTGCGGTAGAGCGCTTTGGTGCTGCTGGTCAAGTAATCCATAAAAACCTCCTTTTTGACAAAAAGAAAAACCAGATAAGAATGCACCACACAACAGGCTATTTCTCACTCTGGCAGCGCCACATACGGCTGCGCTTACCCTCCGAAATAGTTGCGTGTGACATCTTATCCGGCCTGCATTACGATTGCATAAACCTCCGATGAACAAGCACTATCATAATGGAATTGTTTTCGATTGTCAACTAAAATAGGGGGAAAACAAGAACGGATTCTGCCATCTTTATGCAGAATGTGCAAGACACTTGGCTATTTTTGTCCTTGATTCCCAAGACCCTGTGGTAGTATAGTGAGATAGATAAGCGCTACCCCGCTGCCCAACGCGGCGGAAAGATAGGAGGTAGAATAGACATGAAATTGCCCTTTCGCCTGACGCCCGCCCATGCGGTGCTGTTGGGCTTTGCCGGTATTATCCTGTTGGGGACGCTGCTCTTGATGCTCCCCTTTGCCAGCCCAGGCCCAGGGGGAGCGTCCTTTTTGACTGCGCTCTTTACGGCTACATCCTCCACCTGTGTCACCGGCCTCGTTGCCGTGGATACTGCAACGGGATGGAGTCTCTTTGGTCAGGCGATTATTTTGCTCCTCATCCAAATTGGCGGCATGGGGGTGGTGACCGTGGCGGTAGCCCTGAACCAGATCGCAGGCCGGAAGATCGGCCTCTCCAGCCGCTTCTTTTTGCAGGAGTCCATGGGCGCACCCCAACTGGGGGGCATCGTCCGAATGCTTCGCTTTATTTTGCGCACCATGTTAGCGATGGAAGGCATTGGGGCGTGTCTCTTTGCCATCCGGTTTATCCCGGATTATGGCCTGCTCCGCGGCACTTGGTACAGTATCTTCCACGCCATCTCCGCCTTCTGCAACGCTGGCTTCGACCTGATGGGGCATTGGCAGCCCTATTCCTCTATGACCAGGTATGCTGATGACCCGCTGGTTCTGGGCACTGTCATGGCGCTGATCGTGCTAGGCGGCATCGGATTCTTTGTCTGGGACGATATCGCCAAAAACCAGTGGCACTTCCGCAATTATACCTTGCAGACCAAGGTGGTTCTCACGACCACCGCATTGCTGCTGATTCTGCCCTTCCTGTGGTTCTGGCTCTGCGAGTTTGTCCATTGGAATGGGATGAGCACTGGAAAACAGGCGCTGTCCGCCCTGTTTCAGACTGTCTCCCCCCGAACGGCGGGCTTCAACAACGTGGACTTGAACCAGCTCAGCGGCGGTTCCAAAATGCTCACCATCCTGCTCATGCTGGTGGGCGGCTCCCCGTCCTCCACCGCCGGCGGCATCAAGACCACCACCCTGGCCATCCTGCTCCTGGCCCTCCGTGCGGCCTTCACCAGCGACCACCAAGTCCACTGCTTTGGCCGCCGCATCCCCGCCCAGGTCATCACCCGCACCCTGGTGGTCTCCGTGCTCTACGGCACCCTGTTTTTGGCCGCTAGCATGGCGCTGATTCAGCTGGAGCCTATCACCATGGGGGAAGCCCTCTTCGAGTGCGCCTCCGCCATCGGCACCGTGGGCTTGACCCTGGGCATCACACCGGAGCTGGGGGCAATTTCAAAGGGCATCCTGATCCTGCTCATGTACCTGGGCAGAGTAGGCGGCCTGACCCTGGTCTACGCCGTGTCAGGCACGGGAAAACGACTGCACTACACCCTGCCGGAAGAATCCATCGGCATCGGATAAGGAAGGAGAAGCGTATGGAAAAGACGATTTTGCTCATTGGCTTGGGCCAGTTCGGCTATCATATGGCCGTGAAGATGAAGGAATTGAAGAGTCAGGTTCTGGGCATTGATATAGACGAGGAGCGGGTGAACAACTGCCTGCCCTATTTGACCAGCGCCAAGATCGCCGATAGCACAGACGAGGCGTTTCTGCGCACCCTGGGCGTGCGAAATTTTGACGTGTGCGTGGTCACCATCTCCGGCAACTTCCAGGCGTCCCTGGAGACCACCGCCCTGCTGAAGGACGCCGGGGCAAAGCTGGTGGTCTCCCGGGCGTCCAGCGAGTTCCACGCCAAGTTCCTGCTGCGCAACGGGGCGGATGAGGTCCTCTACCCGGAGCGGGATATGGCCATCCACGGGGCGGTGAAATACGCCTCCAACCATGTCCGGGATTTTATCCAGCTCTCCGACGAGTATGCCATCTATGAGACCTCCGTGCCGTCCAAATGGGTGGGCAAGAGCATCCTGGATTTGCAGGTGCGGAAAAAGTACCACCTGAATATTTTGGCCATCAAACGGGACGGACAGATCGACCCGGAGGTCAACCCCAACTACCAGTTTACAGGCCAGGAGACGGTGTTTTTAATGGGCAGCCGGGAAAATATGCGTCCCTTCCTGTGATATAGAACGAGCGAGAGAGGAGATGCCAGACCGGTGCGCTTTTTTACCTATGAGACCCAGCTCCCTGACGACGTGGGCTTCTCCCTCTTTGGCTCCGTCCACTTGGCCTGGCTGGCGGGCATTCTGGCCTTCACTGCCATCGCTGCCCTCTGGTTCTCCCAGCGCCCTGCCTACCGCCAGCGGCGCATCTCCTGGGCGGTAGCCTGGCTGCTCTGTGCCATGATCGTGGTGGAAAAGGTGGTCTTGGTGCTGACCGGGCATCTGAACGTGTACAGCCTGCCCTTCCACCTGTGCGAGCTGGCGCCCCTGCTCTACCTGCTCTTTGCCTGGCGGCATTGGGATTGGCTGGGGCAGGTCCTCTACACCCTCTGCCTGCCCGGTGCAGCAGCGGCGCTGCTCTTCCCCGATTGGAGCGCCTACCCTCAGTGGAACTTCATGAACCTGAACAGCTTTCTCGTCCACGGTCTGCTCATCCTCTTTCCCATCCTCCAGCTGGTGGAGCACACCATCCGGCCACGGCTGGGGGCGCTGTGGAAGGTCTGGCTCTTCCTGGCCGTCCTGGTGCCGCCCATGTGGCTCTTTAACCACGCCTTTGGCACCAACTATCTCTTCCTGAACGCCGCCTCCCCAAACTCCCCTCTGACCTGGATTTTGGGCTTCACAGGCCCTGCGTGGTACTTGCTGGGGTACGCACTCTTGGGTCTGGCGGTCATGGTGGTCATGCTCCTGCCGTGGGTGGGGCGAAAAGAATAACGCCAAAAGCGACAGCCTTGTGGTAAGGCTGTCGCTTTTCTATTCAAATTTTACCAGACTAGTTCCACAGATTTCTCCACAAACTGAGGATAACATCCGAAGGGGAGGGATTCCGATGAAACGAGTGATGTGCGCGGTGTTGACTGCGCTGTTATTGAGCCAGGGGATACCCGCCGCCTATGCCGCAGAGCCAGTGAAACCGGCCAGCAGCGGGGTGGAGGTGTCCGCCAAGAGCGTCATCCTGATGGAGCGGGAGACCGGCACGGTGTTATACCAGCAGGCAGAGCACGAACAGCGGGAACCGGCGTCGGTGACCAAGATCATGACCATGCTGCTGGTGGTGGAAGCCATCGAACAGGGGCAGCTGCACCTGGAGGATATGGTCACCTGTTCCGCCTACGCCGCCTCCATGGGCGGCAGCCAGGTCTTCCTGGCGGAGGGGGAGCAGATGTCCGTCCATGACCTGCTGAAATCCGTGGCGGTGGCGTCGGGGAACGACGCGGCCGTAGCGCTGGCGGAGCAGATTGCCGGGAGCGAGAGCGCTTTTGTGGAAAAGATGAACCGTCGCGCCCAGGAGCTGGGCATGAAGGACACCCACTTCTGCAACTGCAACGGCCTGCCCGCCGAAGGCCACGTGACCAGCGCCTATGACATCGCCCTCATGAGCCGTCAGCTGCTGCAGTACGACCTGATCCGGGACTATGTGGGCATCTGGATGGATTCTATCCGAGAGGGCACCTTCCAGCTGGCCAACACCAACAAGCTCATCTACTATTATGACGGAGCCACCGGCCTGAAGACCGGTTCCACCGATGCCGCAGGCTATTGCATCTCTGCCTCCGCCCGCCGGGAGGGGATGGAGTTGATCGCCGTGGTGCTGGGCAGCCCCACCTCCAAGGAGCGGTTCAACACGGCCAAAGCCCTCTTAAACTACGGCTTCGGCGCGTACGCCCTAGCGGACGTGACCCCAGAACAGCCCCTGCCCGCCCTGCCCGTCCAGTTGGGTCAGGCGGAACAGGTGGAATTGGCGCTGGCGCAGACCGGCAAGCTGCTGGTGAAGAAGGAAGAGCGGAGCAAGGTGACCAGTGAGTTACAGCTGGAAGAGACCTTGAAAGCACCGGTGACCCAGGGGCAGGAAGTGGGCAAGCTGGTGGTGTCCGTGGACGGCAAGGAGCGGATGACCATTCCCGTGGTGACCCAGACCCAGGTGCCGCGGCTGACCTTTTCTGGGATGTTCGGCAGCCTGTGGCGGCGGATGGCAACGGGAAACTGAACAAAGATAGAGGAACCGGCAGAAACTGCGCTGTCGGTTCCTTTTTTGGTCGGATTAAGGGAGAAAAATGGGCAGAATTGCTGTTGTTTTTTCCACAGGGCAATGATAAAATTTCTATAACATTGGATTCCCACTTTATTAGAAGGAGGCATGAGTATGGTAACCGTAGATCGTACATCCCTGGATTCCTTCCTCCCGCCCCACCAGCTGGAGGGCATGGAACCCCAGCTGCGAGCGGCCTGGGACACCCTATGGAAGGGCACCGGCGCGGGCCATGACTTTTTGGGCTGGCGAGATCTGCCGGTGGACTATGACCGGGCGGAGTTCCAGCGCATCCAGGCGGCGGCAAAACGCATCCAGGCGGATTCCGACGTGCTGGTGGTCATCGGCATCGGCGGCAGCTACCTGGGCGCCCGAGCGGTCATCGAGCTGCTCCAAAGCCCCAACTACAACCTGAAACAGAAGACCACCCCGGACGTGTACTTCGCTGGCAACACCCTCTCCACCGACGCCGTTCTGGAGACCTTGGAGCTGATCGGCGATCGGGACTTCTCCATCAACGTCATCTCCAAATCCGGCACCACCACCGAACCGGCTGTGGCCTTCCGCATCTTCCGCGCCGCCCTGGAGGCCAAATACGGCAAGGCGGAGGCCGCCAAGCGCATCTACGCCACCACCGACCGCCACAAGGGCGCCCTCAAGACCCTGGCCGACGCGGAAGGGTACGAGACCTTCGTGGTTCCCGATGACGTAGGCGGCCGTTATTCCGTCCTCACCGCCGTGGGTTTGCTGCCCATCGCCGTCACCGGCATCGACATCCAGCAGCTCATGGAGGGCGCTGCCGACGCCAGAGCCGCCTTCCAGACGCTGGGGATGGACAACCCGGTCTGGCAGTACGCCGCCGCCCGAAACGCCCTGTATCAGGCGGGCAAAAAGATCGAGATTTTAGGCTGCTATGACTCCGCCTTCCGGTTCATGGCCGAGTGGTGGAAGCAGCTCTATGGCGAGAGCGAGGGGAAGGAAAGCAAGGGAATCTTCCCGGCTAGCGTCGAGTTCACCGCCGACCTCCATTCCATGGGGCAGTATATCCAGGAAGGGGAGCGGATGCTCTTTGAGACCATCGTGAATTTTGAGCAGCCCAGAGGCCAGGTGCTGGTGCCTGGGGACAAGGACAACTTGGACGGCCTGAACTTTTTGACCGGGAAAGACCTGAAATTCCTCTGTGAGCAGGCCAGACTGGGCACTCGACTGGCACATGTGGATGGAGGCGTGCCCAACCTGACCATCCAGGTTGCCAAGGCGGATGCCTATCACGTGGGCGGTCTGCTCTACTTCTTCGAGCTGGCCTGCGGCCTCTCCGGCTATGTCCTGGGGGTCAATCCCTTTGACCAGCCTGGGGTGGAGGCGTACAAGAAGAATATGTTCGCCCTCCTGGGCAAGCCTGGCTATGAGGAGCTGGGGGAGACCCTGCGCAAGCGGCTGTAAATGTGGTGTTTACAGAAAATTTATGGATTCTGTTGTTGCGAAATCCCCTCGCTTATGGTAAAGTTAAGGATAGAATACTACACACCCCCGAACACCCGGGGAAAAGCGGAAAAAGGAGTGACGAATCATGGTAAGAGTCATCATGGATGATACAGGCTCCGGCAAGACCAAGCAGCTGATCGACTTGGCGAACGCGGCAGTAAAGACCGAGCACGGCAACGTGATTTGTATTGAACCGAAAAATGAGTTGACCTATGACATCGACTATAACATTCGCCTCATCGCGGCCAATGAGTATGAACTGCCCAGCTATGAAGCATTTAAGGGCTTCCTGTCTGGTATGTACGCAGGGAACTATGATATTACCCATGTCTTTGTGGATAACTTGACCAAGATCATTCGGGACAATAACGAGGCCCAGGTGGAACGGTTCCTGGATTGGCTGGACGCATTCAGCGAAAAGAACCGGATCAAATTCACCATCACCATGTCCGCCAAGGCGGAGTGGGCAGCGGACGGCATCACCAAGTATACCTGATTCCAGCCCCCGATCTGGGAATCCGGAAAAACCGCAAAAAAGAGATCGACTCCGGACCTGGTTCCGGAGTCGGTTTCTTTTTTCGCTCCGGTCGAGGTTTCACCTTGACAAACGGGGGAAAACAGGGTAGCATGAGGAAAAGCCGAAAGGCTGTAGAGAATCACAGGGGCGCCGCAGGCATCTGTGGCTGAGATCGAGCAAATCGCAGCTCTGAGCACCCTAGAACCTGATCCGGGTTACGCCGGCGTAGGAAGTGGATTCACGGGCGAGAGACACAAGTCCCCCCGCCGCAACCGCTGAACCAGAGACGCCGTTCCACAGGAGCGGCGTTTTTTGTTCTCCCACCATTCCTGCTCCTGCCATTACCCGCCTGCCTACAACAAGGAGGTATTTTTATGGCAGCAAATGCAACACAACACCGTTCCGTCAGAGCGCTCTGTGAGGGCGCGATCATGGTGGCTCTGGCACAGATCCTGGCCTACCTGAAGCTGTACGAACTGCCTCAGGGCGGTTCCATCACCCTGGCCATGGTGCCCATCTTCTTTTTCGCCGTCCGTTGGGGCTGGAAGAAGGGCTTGGGCTGTGCCTTCGTCTTCGGCCTGCTCCAGCTGCTCCTGGACGGCGGCTTCGCTATCGGCTGGCAGTCCATGCTGGGCGATTATCTCATTGCCTTCGGCGTCCTGGGTCTGGCCGGTATCTTCACCGGAAAGCCCTACAGCATCTTCGCCGGCACCGTGGTCGGCTCTGTGGCCCGCTTCTTGGTCCATTGGGTGGTGGGCGCCACCATCTGGGCTGAGTATATGCCCGACGAGTTTTTTGGCATGACCATGACCAGTCCCTGGTTCTACTCCGCCCTGTATAACGGCAGCTACATGCTCCCCGATATGATCGTCAGCCTGGTGGTCTTCGCCGTGCTCTACGTGCCGCTGAAAAAGTACCTCCTGGGTGAGGATTTGAAGCAGGCATGATTTGAATGACCGTGTAAAAAACGCTCTGAGCTTGCTCAGAGCGTTTTTTGGAACTGGAAGATAGTTGCCTTTTGTCGAGGCTTGTGGTATCCTGCTATGGCGCTGCCGATAAGCGACAAGCGGTTTCCCCCTGACTATCAGGGGTGCTTCTTGCCCCCTGATCCTTGAGGAAAGGGGGGGTGCCCAAATGAGTACATCCGAAGTTCTCCGGCTTTGCCTTGTTATCATTGGCATTTGCGAGCTGTTCATTCAGGCGTATAAAAAGAAGTAACCGCCCGGCCTTCCCAAACCAGCGGTTACTTCTTTTGAGGTAATTATAGTAGGGGGCTAACCGTTTGTTGGCAGCGCCCTCCGTACATTCAGTATAAGCAATCCCTTGCCCGTTGTCAATAGCCAGCGGCCAGGGGATTTTTTGCGCCTTCACAGTTTATGTACCTGCTCCTCCACACCGTTCAGCCCAGCCCGCTTCCGCAGCTTCCCGTTGCAGCCCAGCACATCCACAAAGGCGGTCAGGGTGTCCACCGCGTTCACCAACCACGCCTCCCAGCTTCGAGGACGGGCGGCGCAGAGGGGCCACATATGGCTTGCGATGATGTTCTGCTCCTTTTCAGACAGCTCAGTCACCTCCAGCGCGTTGTGCAGCGCCGTCAGCGGGTGATTCCGGGCGTGGCGTAAGTAGTTGCTGTCCTTTCCGCCGTGGTACAGGTCATGGAGCAGCGCGGAGCGTGCCACCGCCCGGCTGTCCAGCCCCCAGGCACGGGCGATGCGGAAGGAGAGCTGCGCCACCAGCAGCACGTGTTCATAGCGGGTGACCCGGTGATGGTGGGAGTAATATTTTAAATTTTGAACTGCTTGGGTACGGAGCAGGTCATCGATCTGATCTGTAAATTCAGTCTGCCAGTCAAGGCGACAAGGGTTCATAAAAAAATCGCCTCCTTCCTGCCAGGATAGCACAAAGGAGGCGGTTTGTCTTGTGGTAAATGTTATGATTTTGTGAGGAAAAATGCCAACAGGACAGGCAATTTCTTTAAGAAGCCGTGCTCCCGGAGCTGGCGGCCTGTGCCGCTGCGGCTTCTGCCTGGGCGATGGACTGGATGACGGACTGGAGCTGGGTGAGCTTGTCATAGACCTTGGTCATGTCCAGCTTGTCCAGCGCCTTGGTGGTCTCCACCTTGGCGTCCTTGGTCCAATCCTCCAGCACCTTCTTGTAGGTCTCGTCCTCATACTTGTTCTTCAGGTCTTCGTCGTCGATGGACTCCATGTCCGGCTCGATGCGCATGATGAGGTGATACCCATAGGAGGTCTCCACGATCTCCGGGTCGATCTCGCCCACCTTCAGGCTGGATACCGCGTCCTCAAACTCCTCCACCATCTCACCGGGCAGGAAGGTGTAGCCGTCCGGGTTGGTGGCAAGGCCCTCGTCCTCGGACTTCTCATTCATGTACTGCTCAAAGGTGGAGGCGGGGTCGGAGTCGGCCAAAATTTTGTCCAGATACCCCTGGATGGTCTTTTTGATTTTGGCCTTCTCCTCATCGCTCTTGCCGGTGGTCAGCAGCAGGATGTGCTTGGCGGCCATCACGTTGTCCTTCCGGTAGTCTGCCAGGGTCTCCTTGGTCATCTCATACTCGCCGCCCTTGGCAAACAGCGCCGCCTTGAGCTGGTCACTGTAGTCCGCGTTGGTGTCCAGAAATTCCATTCCTTTCAGGGTGGTGGCGTAGTACAGACGGGTGTTCTCATCCACAGAATCCGCCAGGTTTTCGATGGTCTTCTTGGCGTCGGCGGACAGCGTCAGCTTCTCTTCCTGCCCCTTCTGTGCGGTGATGGCGGAGGTGATGAGGGTGGAACGGGTGTTTTCTTGCAGATAGTCCTTGTAGGTGGTGCCGTTGATCTCCTTGTCCAGACTGAAGGTGTCTGTCTCATCCTTCCCCTGATAGTAGTACGCCATGTAGCCGGCATAGTAAGCCCACTGATAGAAATAGGCGCTGGCGGGGATCTCGACGCCGTTGACGGTCATCACCGTCTCCTCGCTGGAGATGGCGCCGTCGGTGAGATAGCTGATAATGTCCTGTTTTGCCTCTTCGGGAATGGTGGTCAACGTCCCAGCGCTGCTGTTGCCGTTGGAGGAACCACAGCCGGTGAGCATCCCAACAGCCATGACGATGGCTAGGCCACCGGCCAAAATGCGTTTCAACATGATCGATCAAATCCTTCCTTTTCTTTGAAACTGACTCTATCCTATCAGCAATGGCGGGGAAAAGCAATGCAATTCTGTGAATTACCCTTCCTTTTTTTGGCTTGTCGCGTTGGCATACTCCTGCACCAGCTTCTTTGCCCACACCAGCGGGTCCTCTTTGGCCTTTAATTTCAGCGCCAGCACCGGCCGGTTCTGTTTGTCCGAAGTCATGGACACCCGGCTGCGGAAGGCGGGGAAATCACTCACCTTCGTAATTTGGCGCGTGTCAAAGTCCTTCAGCGTAAACCGGAGGGACAGCCCCTTCTGCGCAATGTCCTGAATCCCGCAGTCGCTGGCCGCCGAGCGGAGCAGCGCCACAGAGATCAGGTTGTTCACCGCCCGAGGCGGGTCGCCGTACCGGTCGATGAGTTCGTCCACCACGTCGTCGGCGTCCCGTTCGCTGCGGATCTTGGCGATGCGGCGATAGAGGTCCATCCGCTGTTCCGCGGCAGGGACGTAGTAAGAGGGGATGTTGGCGGAGATGACCAGGTCGGCGGTCACTTCCTCCGTCCGCACCGGCGTCTCGCCTCGCTCCTCCAAAACTGCCTCTTCCAGCAGCTTTAAGTACATATCATAGCCCACGCTCATCAGGTTCCCGGACTGTTCCCGACCCAGCAGGTTGCCTGCCCCACGGATTTCCAAATCCCGCATGGCGATCTTGAACCCCGCCCCGAAAGCGGCGAACTCCCGTACAGCCGTCAGCCGCTTGGTGGCCACTTCGCTGAGGACTTTGCCCCTCCGATAGGTCAGATAGGCATAGGCGCGGCGGGAGGAACGCCCCACCCGGCCACGGATCTGATGCAGCTGCGCCAGACCCATCCGGTCGGCGTCCTCGATGACCAGGGTGTTCACGTTAGGGATGTCAATGCCGGTCTCGATGATGGTGGTGCAGACCAAAATTTGAACCTCGCCGTCCACCATCCGCGCCATGACGCTGGAAATCTGCTCCTGGGTCATCTGCCCATGGGCAATGTCTACCACCACCGAGTCGTCATCCAGCATCGCCCGAATCTTGCTGGCCGTCTGCTCGATGGTCTCCACCCGGTTGTGCAGATAGTACACCTGCCCGCCCCGGCCAATCTCCCGCCGGATGGCGTCCATCAGCACCGACCAGTTGTGCTCCAGCACGTAGGTCTGTACTGGCTGCCGGTCCTGGGGCGGCTGGTCGATGACGGACATATCCCGCAGGCCGGACAGAGCCATGTTCAGGGTCCGGGGGATGGGGGTGGCGGAGAGGGTGAGCACATCCACCTGCTTGGCCAGCTCCTTCAGCCGCTCCTTGTGGGTGACCCCGAACCGCTGTTCCTCGTCGATGACCAGCAACCCTAAATCCTTGAACTGGATGCTCTTTTGCAGCAGCCGATGGGTGCCGATGAGGATGTCCACCTTGCCCTCGGCGGTGTCCTGGAGGATGGATTTGGAGTTTCTGCTGTTCTGATACCGGGTCAGCACGCAGATGCGCACCGGGAACCCTTGGAACCGCCGGGTGGCGGTTTGGAAGTGCTGGTTGGCCAGCACGGTGGTGGGCACCAAAATGGCCGCCTGCTTCCCCTCCAGCACGCACTTCATCACCGCCCGCAAGGCAATCTCCGTCTTGCCATAGCCCACGTCGCCGCACAGCAGCCGATCCATGGGGACAGGACGTTCCATATCTGCCTTGATCTCCTGGACGCAGCGGAGCTGGTCATCGGTCTCCTGGAAGGGGAATTTGTCCTCAAATTCCCGCTGCCACGGGTCGTCGGAGTGGAAAGCATATCCCGGCTGCCGCTGGCGCTGGGCGTAGAGGGCGATGAGCTGCTTGGCCATCTCTTTGGTGGCCTTCTTCGCCTTGCTCTTGGCCTTGAACCAGTCGGTGCCGCCCAGCTTGGACAGCTTGGCCTTTTGCGTCCCGTCCGGGTTCTCGCCCCCGCCGATGAACTTGCTCACCAAGTCCAGCTGAGTGGCCGGCACATACAGCGTGTCCGACCCGGCGTAGGCCAGCTGGATATAGTCCTTCTCCACCCCGTCCACCTGCATTTTGGACAGGGTCACAAACCGGGCGATGCCGTATTTCTCATGCACCACCAGGTCACCTGGCACCAGGTCATTGTAGCTCTGGATCTTCTGCCGGTTGGTGGCCGCCTTGGCCTTGGTGGTCTTCTTCTTTTGTCTGCCGTGGAGGGCCGTCCCCTCGGTGATGACGGCATATCCTTGGTACTCCATGCCGCTGGACAGACCACCCACCGCTAGGGTGGCGAACCCGGGCTGAGGCAGTTCCGTCAAGTCCAGATTGAGCTGGGCGATGCCCCCTTGTTCCCGCAAGAGGTCGGCCAGCGCCTTGGCACGTCCCTGGGTCTGGCAGAGCACCACCGTGGCCATGCCGATGTTCTGATAGTGCTTCAGGTCGGATACAGCGGTCTCCAAGCTGGAACCGAAGCCGGTGAGCTGACGGCAGGTGAAGGTGACTGTTTCTCTGGGGGGCGTGGGGTAGCTGGAGGTCAGGAAGGAGTCAAAATAGAAGGCGGGAAACGCATCTGCCAGCCGCTGGGCGAACTTGCCGGGATCAGCACAGTATTCCAGCCCGGCGGAGCGCAAAATCCCCGTCTCTGTCAGCGAAGTCACGTCCTCCGACAGCCTCCACTGATAATGCTTCCCGGACTCCATACAGCGGGCGGATTCACACCAAAACACAAAGGCGTCCTGAGGCAGATAGTCCAGCCCGCAGGCAAAATCGGGATAGATCAAATCCAAATACCGGTCAGCGGCAGAGAAAGTGGTAGACGGGTCAGCCAGCTTCCGGCTGTCCTCCTCCAACGTGTTCCACAGGTCCTGCAGCCGCTGCCGGTCCTTCTCCTTGGCACGCTTGGCCGCTTTCTCCACTTTCATCTTTTCCTCTTCCAACACGCCGCACAGACCCAGCACACCGCCCTCCGCCAGCTGCGGCAGAGTCTCGGTGGCTGGGAGGAAGACGGCGGTGGAGATATTCTCCGTCCGGCGCTGGGTGGCGGGGTCGAACAGCCCCATGGTGTCGATCTCGTCCCCCCAGAACTCCGTCCGCACCGGGGAGAACACGTCCAGCAGGTTGCCTCGGAGGGCGAACTGCCCCGGCCCCTCCACCTGGTCGCATCGGGTGTACCCGGCGGCTACCAGACGTCGGGACAGCTGTCCCAGGTCGCAGCTGTCCCCCAGGGACAGGGTCAGCGCCGTCTGTTCCAGCAGTTCAGGCGGCAGGGTGCGTTGCAGTAACCCCTCCACCGTAGCCACAACCAAGGGCGCCTTGTCGTGGGACATGGCGTAGAGCAAATCTAGGCGGCGGTGCTCCCACTGACGGGAAGCAGTGGCGTCATAGAAGACAAACTCCCGCCCAGCCAGCAGCTGCACCGGCTCCCCAGTAAACGCAGCCAAGTCCGCCTGGAGCCGTGCCCCCTCCTTCTCGTCCGAGCAGAGCAGCACCACGCTGCATCCGGTGACCTGCCGCATGGCGGCGGCAATGTGGGCACGGTGGACGCCGGACAGGCCGGAGACGGCTACGGGACAGTGACCGCCTTCCGCTTGGGTCAGCAATTCTTGAAATTCCGGTTGTTTGATAACGATTTCAGTGAGTTTTTTCATGGGTCAGTACCTCAATCGTGGGAAAAACAGCGTGAAAACCCAACGACAACACCCCCGGAACACAGGTTACGGGGGTAAGATCGTATGGTATCCATAGCGTAAAACGGTTCGGACGAAAAAGCCATCGAGAGCCGTCCGCTCAGTTAAATTTGGCCATCGCCTTGTCCATGCCCTGGGAGAGCAGGCACTCGATGGCGTCACAGGCACGCTCCGCCGCCTCGTTCATAATTTTGGCGTCAGCAGGGGAGAACTTGCCCAGCACCCAGTCCGCCAGGTCGTAGTCGGGATGGGGCTTCTGTCCTACGCCCATCTTCAGACGGGGGAACTGGTCGCTGTGGAGCTGCGCGATGATGGATTTCAGGCCGTTGTGACCGCCAGCACTGCCGCTGCGGCGGAGACGGAGCTTGCCGGTGGGCAGAGAGATGTCGTCGCAGACGACCAAAATGCGCTCCGGCGGGATTTTGTAGAAGGCAGCCGCCTCCCGCACCGCCTCGCCGGACAGGTTCATGTAAGTGGTGGGCTTCATGGCCAGCACCCGGACTCCGCCGTAGTCGAAGTCGGCCACCCAGGACTTGAACTTCACCCGCTGGACGCGCTTTTTCACCCGGTCGGCCAGGACGTCGCAGGTGTGGTAGCCAATGTTGTGGCGGGTGTTGTCAAACCGGTCGCCGGGGTTGCCTAAAAAGACCAGGAGCCACTGGATGGTCTGGCGGGAACGTCTGGAAAAAAACATAAATCAGTTACCTCACCATGTCGGAATAGTCAAAGGGGGGCTGCCGGAATCCCGACAGCCCTCGTGTTGGTCATAGGTATCAAAAAACAGAGCTTTTTCTGCCGATCAGCGGAACATGGCGGACATGGAGGTGTCGTGATAGATACGGCTGATGGCTTCGGCGAAGACCTTTGCCACGGAGATATAGTGAATCTTGTCGCTCTTCAGGCGAGCGGGGACGGGGATGGTATCCAGGAAGACCACTTCTTCCAGCATAGAGTCTTCGATCCGCTGCAGAGCGGGGCCGGACAGGACGCCGTGGCTTGCGCAGGCAACGACGCTCTTTGCGTGGCCGATCTCGATCAGTGCCTTGGCAGCGCCGCACAGGGAGCCGGCGGTATCCACCATGTCGTCCAGCAGGATGACGTGCTTGCCTTCCACGTTGCCGATGATGTTCATGACTTCGGAGGAGTTGGCCTTCTGACGGCGCTTATCCACGATGGCCATGGGCATGTTCAGCTTCTGAGCAAAGGCACGGGCGCGGGCGACGGAGCCAACGTCGGGGGAGACGACCATGGTGTCTTCATGACAGTCGGCGTACTTTTCTGCAAAGTAGTCCACGAACAGGGAATTGCCCAGCAGGTTATCCATGGGGATGTCGAAGAAGCCCTGGATCTGGTTGCAGTGGATATCCATGGTCAGCACACGGTCAGCACCTGCCTTGGTCAGCAGGTTGGCCACCAGCTTGGCGGAGATGGGGTCACGGGGCTTGGTCTTACGATCCTGGCGGGCGTAGCCATAGTAGGGGATGACGGCGGTGATGCGGCCGGCGGAGGCGCGCTTCATAGCATCGATCATGATGAGCAGTTCCATGACCTGGTCGTTGACGGAACGATAGTCGGGATCGCCCTTGACGCCGTTGGCGCAGGTGGACTGGATGATGAACACATCGCTGCCACGGACAGTCTCATAGATGGACACGAAGGTCTCACCGTCAGAGAAGTTGCCGCACTCGGAATCGCCCAGAGGCAGACCCAGTTCCTTGCAGATGGCCTTGGCCAGTTCGGGATTGGAATTGCCAGAGAAAATTTTGATGTCTTTACCGTGGGAAATCATGAGCTTTATCTCTCCTGTCTTCATTTTTCTCCTAGAATTGTTTGAGGGGTTTGATATACGATATAAAAGGAAGCATCGTCAGGCGGAACAACACCGCCAGATCAACAAAGTAACATCAGGGTTTGGACTTCTTGGCGCGATGCCGTCTTGCCCAACCCGGTTTGGTGGCCGGTTCCACCCGGCCGATGGCCAGTGCGTCTGCCGGGACGCGGCCGGTGATGGTGGTGCCAGCGGCGGTGTACGCCCCATCCCCCACCTGGCAGGGGGAGACCAGATTGGTGTTGCAGCCGATGAAGGCGTTGTCTCCCACCGTGGTGCGGTACTTGTAGTTGCCGTCGTAGTTGCAGGTGATGCTGCCGCAGCCGAAGTTGCAGTGGGCGCCCACGTCGGAGTCGCCTACGTAGATCAGGTGAGGCAGCTTGGTGCCCTCGCCCAGGGTGGAGTTCTTCAGCTCCACGAAATCGCCCACCTTACAGCCGTCCGCCACCACACTGCCGGGACGGACATAGGCGAAGGGGCCGATGTTGACGTCATTGCCGAACCGGGCCTCGTTGAGCTGACTGGCGTTGGCGATGCAGCCGTCACCCAGCACACAGTCCCGGATCATGGTGTTGGGCCCAATCTCGCAGTTCTCGCCGATGACCGTCCTGCCCCGCAGGATGGTGCCGGGGAGGAGCAGCGTGCCGGAGCCGATCTCCACGTCGATGTCGATGTACACCGCGTTCATGTCCAGGGTCTCCACACCCAAGGACAGCCAGCGGCACAGGTTATCCATCCGAGCGCAGAACTGCGCCTGGTTCCGCTCTGCCGGGGTGTGGAAGGGCAGGGCGATGGGGGAGGTGTCCAGCGCGGGGGCGTAGACTTCCCCTTGGAAGGCGGCGTCGATGCCGTCCCGTGCCAGGGCTTCCGGTTCCACCCGGTAGATGCCCAGGGGCGCTCCGGCAGGCGTCAGGTATTCCGCCTGTGCCAGCTCCTGACCGGCGGCGAAGGAGAGCCAGACGGGCTGGGTGATGCTCAGCACCTTGCCTTCCGCCACCGAGACGAAAGCCTGGAGGGCGTCGTTGAGCTGGGGGTGGTCAAAGGGGAGGATGTGTGCAGTCTGGGGGAAGCAGGCGGCGCAGTTATCCAAAAATTCCCGTTCTGTAACGACAAAAAACCGCTCCACTCCAGACAACTGCAAGCTCCGGCACAGCCAAAGGGCGGCAGGAGAGAACAGCAGATTCTGCAGCAGAAGCGGTTGAGAAGCGCTGCCTGGCTCGCAGGCAACGAAGACAACGGCGCTGTCACAGTAATTCATTGGACTCGACCCCCTTACATCGATCATATCTACGTTGTTCTATTATAACATCTTGACGGAGAAAATGCACATCCTTTTTTGTTTTTTTTCAGGAATTTCCCGTAAAAATTCCCCGGGTGAATTGTGCAGCCTGTCAAATCGGAGCAGGGAGATAGATGAAATCCTGGAAAAGGGGGAGTTTACAACCTACCTGGCAGGCGGTATAATAGCTCTAATCCGTTTGAAATGACGATAAAACTACAAAGAGAAAGGCAAACACCCATTATGATTCAGTTTTTCACACCAGAATTGACGGATCGGGACTTGGTGGACTCCTACTTCCTCCCCTCCGGTTACCGCTGCTGTGAGTATGCGTTTACCAATATCTTCGCCTGGCGGGACGCCTTCCACGAGGAGATCACCGCCTATGCAGGCTACTTGACCGTCCGCTGTGCTGGCCCCCGCTATTTCTGGCCGGCCGGCAAGGGGGACATCCGCCCTATGCTCCAGGCATTGGAGCTGGACGCCAAGGCACAGGGCAAGCCCCTGAGCTTCTACTCCCTGACCGAGGAGGAGAAAGACCGTCTGGAACAGCTGTACCCTGGGAAATTTACGTTTACCCTGGCCCGGGACGGCTTTGACTATTGCTATGACATCGACCGCCTGGCCGACCTGACCGGCAAAAAGCTCCACGCCAAGCGCAATCACATCCACCGTTTTGAGGAGCACTACCCAGACTGGACGGTGGAGGAGATCAGCGCCGAAAACCTGCCCGAGTGCATCCGGCTCAACCAGGACTGGGAGGACGCCGCTGCCGCCGCCGGTCACGAGGACTGGAACGCCCACGAGGGCTGCGAAGCCCTCCGCCGCTGTCTCATCCACCAGCAGGAGCTGGGCCTGGAAGGGCTGCTGCTCCGAGCAGGGGGCAAACCGGTGGCGTTCACTGCAGGCAAGAGCCTGGGCGGGGACACCTATGACGTGTTCTTTGAAAAGGCTTACAGCGAGATTCAGGGCGCTTACCCCATGATTAACCGGGAGTTCGCCCGCTGGATTCGGAAAAATCATCCAGAGATCCGTTACCTGAACCGGGAGGACGACATGGGCGAGGAGAACCTGCGCAAGGCCAAGCTCAGCTACCACCCGGACTTGCTGCTGGAGAAGTATATCGCCGAGCTAAAGGAAGGGGAGACCCTCCAGTGAGTGCAGGCATCACCCTCCGCCGTGCCACACCTGCCGACGCCCCTCGGATGCAGGAGCTGTGGCGGCGTTGCTTTGGGGACGAGCAGGCGTATCTTGACCTGTGCTTTGACCAGGGCGGCGCCGTGTCCCGCGGGATGCTCTTGGAGGCGGAGGGCGTGGTGCAGTCCATGCTCCTGGCCTTTTCCCAGGAAATGACCCTGCCGGAGGGGGACAGCGTGCCCATGTGGTACGTCTACGCCTTCTGCACCCACCCCGACGGCCAGAGCCGCGGATACGGACGCACCCTGCTGGCTTGGACGAAGGAAGAAGGGCGGAAAGCAGGCGCCAAAGCCGTGGTGATGGTGCCGGGGGAGCCGTCCCTGTTCCGGTTCTACGAAAGCCTGGGCTATAGAACGGCTTGTTTCACCTGGGAGACCGAGATTTCCCGGGAAACCAAAACACCGCCCCGGCAAAGAGCGGAGCGGTGTGACGTGGAGACCTATCAGGTGCTGCGGGAACGGTTTTTGCAGGGCACCAGCCACGTCAGCTACCCGTTAGAGAGCCTGACCTGGCAAAAGATGCTCTGCGACGCCAGCGGCGGCGGCCTGTACCGCATTGGCGACGGCGTGGCCGCGGCAGAGTGCTGGGGCGGCAGCGTCATCTTGAAGGAGCTGCTGGCGCACCAGCTGCCGGAAGCCGCCCAGGCCGTCCTGACCGCCCTGAACGCAGACCACGCCCTGGTGCGCACCGTCCTGCCCGGAACGCTGAAACCCTTCGGGGTGGTGCAGTGGCTGGACAAGGAGACCCGGCGCCGTTGGAATCAAGGACAGAACCGCTACCTGGCACTGGCCTTTGACTAGATCACCGGTTAATCAAGACCAACCCTGCCACGCACAGCAGCATCCCCAGGATTTGGGGCAGATGCAGGACTTCTTTATACAGCAGCACACCGATCACCAACAGCACACAGGCCAAGGTGATGTTGCACACCAAGGGGCCGACGCTCACACTCCAACCGGCGCGGTAGAGCTGGATATAGCCAAATTCCAACCCCACTAAGCACAGACCGAACGCGAAGGCCGTCCAATTTACCTGTTTCCAGGCGTGGAGCAGGTTCTTGTCCGGACTGGTCACGAAGAACAGCACCAGACAGCACGCTGCCGATACCAGATAGGTTACCACCAGGGTGGCAAAGGGCTGTACGTTGTCCGGCGTGCTCTTGGAGCAGATGTGATAAAAGGTGTTGGCGCCCACCACCAACAGGACGGGCCAAATGTAATTCCACATAGAAAAAACCTCCTGAAAAAAAGAAATCCGCAGACAAGGAAGCCTTGTTTGCGGAAGGTGCTCAAACGCGTCTGAGTTTAGATGATAGTATAACAGATTTTCCCTCGTTTGACAAGCATAGAAAGGAAGGGTGCCTTGTGTACATCCGAATCGCAGAAGAAAGAGACCTGCCCGCCCTGCTGGACATCTACAACGACGAAGTCCTCCACGGCATCTCCACCCTGGACTTGAACCCCAGGACTATGGCAGAGTGGCGCGAATGGTTCGCCCACCACAACGTAGACAACCACCCCCTGTTGACCGCCGAGACGGAGAACGGAAAGGTGGCAGGCTACGCCAGCCTGTCCGACTACCGGGAGAAGGAAGCCTATCGCTCCTCGGTAGAGCTGTCCATCTACGTGGCACGTTCCTGCCGAGGCAAAGGGGTCGCCTCCGTCCTCATGGAGACCATCCTGGACATGGCCAGAGCGGACGACCGCACCCACCTGGTGGTCTCGGTCATCACCGATGGCAACGAGGCCAGCCAGCGGCTCCACGACAAATTCGGCTTCACCTTCTGCGGCATCGTTCCGGAGGTGGGCATGAAATTTGACCGCTATCAGAACATCCGCAACTACGCCCTCCTGGTCTAATCACGCACATAGCTTTGCACGATATGCCCACTCATGACCTGGTTCCGTGCCAAGGTCACATCCTCTATCCAAAACGTCCTGCCCCCATAGGCATCGGCAAATTGAGCGTCCCCATAGACCCCGCCTGAAATCGTGATGGCAGGTTCCGAACCGTCGGCGACCTCAATCTGATTGTCTGTCACAGACAGGAGGTGGGACTGAACGGGGAGTTGGTCAAAGTCAGGTAAATCCCCCTGGGCAGGGGCGTAATACGCATCATCCGGGTGGTCGGTGAGCGCCAGCAATGTGACGCCGCCGGCCACCTGTTTCATTTGGTTGTGGGAGAGGTCGGCGTGAGCGTAGTTCAGAGCGTACACTCCTTCTCCGGACAGGTGAGTGAAGGTGTTGTGCTGGATGGCGAGATTGGTGTAGCTGCGGCCGTAGACGGCGTTGTGCCCGCCGATGCCCCGGCAGAGGTTGCGGAAGGTGCAGCCATAAATGAGGACGTCCTGGGTGATGGTGTCGTCAAAGTTCGGAAACCCAGGCGCTACCCAGCGGTTGTTGACCACATCCAGCTGGATGGCCTCCTTTTTGTCCCCCTTGCCGTGATACTCCGTGTCCAAATACCCATGAAAGGTGCTGTCCACCACCGAACAGTTTTCCACCCCGCACAGCTCCAAATGATGCCCATTCACACACCCAGAGACCGTGACCCCAGCCAAGAGTACATTCCGGCAGTGGCCGAACCGGAGGACAGAGAAACGATCCTCCTCCGAGCGGGCGTCGAAATGCTCCAGCGGCACCTCCCACACCCCGCCGGTGAGCACCAGATTGGAGTTGGCCTCGTACCCGGCATAGGCGCTTCCTGACGGCGTGTTCCGCAGCAGGGCAGAACAGTCACTGTCGCTCTTTCGCAAGGTCACACCCTCCATGGACAGCCAGGTGTTCTGATAGAGGTGTAGCGGCTCCCCGTGGCCGTCCATCTCATATATCCCCGGCGGCAGGGTCAGACGGAACAGGGTGTCCGCATAACGCTCCCGCTGGGTAAACCGTGCCACAAAAGACAGCGCCGATTCCAGCACCTGATAGTTGGCAACGCCCTTTCCTGCCCCTTCCTGTAATCCGTTTACCGACAGCTCCACCAGCTGCGAAAAACCAATCACCGCCCCTTGGGTCACCGCACCCGAACCGTCAAAGTCGCAAAAATCCGCCGCCGACAAGGTTTGGGGCGCATCATAGCAGAACGCCCCCGTGCAGACCACAGCGGCAGTGCGTACCGTCCCAGACACCGCCTGGGCGGCTTTTTTTGTGCCTGCGGCGGTCAGGATGGTGAAAAAAACCGCTGTCCCGGCAAGGACAGCGGTCAAATCCGTCAGACGACGATGGTTCATAGGCGGCAGCTCCTTTTGCGAAAACTGCTTACAGTTTGCCACCTTTCACCAGAACATATGTCTTTAAAATCCCAACTTGGGTCTTCCCGTCGGGGATCTTGTTGTTGAGCACCATTTCCACGGCCTGTTCCAGGGGAACGGTCACCACTTCCAAAAACTCCCCTTCGTCCAGATGCTGCTCTCCAAAGGCGGTCACCCGGCAGGCCCACAGGTGGATCTGCTCCGTGCAGTAGGCGGGAGTGGCGTAGCATTTGCCCAGGGAGATGTACTCCTCCGCCTGGGTCCCCGTCTCCTCCTTCTGCTCCCGCTTGGCAGCCTCCAGGGGCACTTCCCCCGGCTCCAGCTTACCGGCAGGCAGCTCCAGCAGGACAGAGTGGAAGGGATAACGGAACTGGCGCACCATCAGCAGCTCATCCCGTTCGTTCAGGGCGGCGATGGCCACGCCGCCGGGGTGGTTGATGACTTCCCGAATGCTGTCGTGTCCGTCCGGGAGGCGGATCTGATCGACTTCCAGGTCGATGACGCGACCCTTAAAAATGTGCTTGCCGCTCAGGCGTTCTTCGTGCAGGTTCATGAAATGGTTGTCTCGTCCTTTCTCTGTGGGATTTGGGCGGGTCAGGAGGGGTTGCCCTCCAGGAAATAGGTGGCTTCGCAGTCAGCCGTGCTCAAGGCGAAGGCCAGCGGATACATCTGAAAGGCTTTGCCCACGTTGCGCTTGTCCTCGTCGCCGGAGAAGCCCATATGATAGCGGATGGCAAAGGCCTCCTCCCGGGTCAGACGCAGATAGCCGTTGACGATGTACACGCTCTTCTCCCCATGTCCATAGGGCATGGGGTCGTCAAACTGATAGGTGGGCACCGATTTCCACTTGCCGTCCGAGCCTTTCACGTTCCGGGTGCCCGGCTTATAGCAGCCGATCTTGCACAGATCGTGGAGCAGCGCCACAATGGCCACCGTTTCCGCCGAGTACTCCATCCCGTACAGCTCCTGCACCCGTTCCCGGGCCAGATAGTCCACCAAACAGTGGTATACGTTCACGCTGTGCTCGCACAGACCGCCCTCGTAGCTGCCGTGGAACCGGGCGGAGGAGGGGGCGATGAAAAAGTCGCTCTTGTGCTCCAAGTAGTCCAGCAGCTCCTCAGCGCCGGGGCGGGTGATGTTGGCTCGATAGATCTGAATGAATTCTTCTTTTGCGGACGGCATGGGGATTCCTCCTGTTGTTCCGATTTGGTCAATACAGGGTTTAGTATAGCATATTCCACCCGCTGAGGGAACCGGTTTTCCACCGCACTTTCACAGAATCCGCCCCCCGGTCATAGTCTGACACAACGGCAATCTGCCGCAAGACGGAAGAATTAGGGGAGGAGTGCAAAATGGGCGAATGGATCTCGCTGATCTGCGTGCTGCTGACCGCCAACTTGGATACGGCTTTATTGGCCATGGGCTGGAGCCTGCGGCGCAGACGATTTACCTTAGGTGCGGTGGTGGTCATCGGTGTGGTGACCACAGCAGCCACCTGGCTGGCACTGACGCTGGGCCATTGGGCGGCAGGCTGTTTGACCGTGCTGACGGCGAAAAAGGCAGGAGGCGCCCTGCTTATCGCCATGGGCGTGTGGATGATGATCGACGCCCTGCGGGAGGAGGTGCCAGAGGCGAAGCCGATGCCGGTGAAGTGGGGGGAGTGCCTGATGCTCTCCCTGACCTTGGCAGGGAACAATATGGGCCTGGGCATAGGCGCAGGCTTGGCAGGCAGCAACGCTTGGGGTGCCGCCCTGTGCAACTGCGTCATCACTGTCTTGGCTATCTTCCTGGGCAGTGCGCTGGGACGCTGTGCCGCCCGTGGATGGCTGTACCAGTACGGGGCCATGCTCGCCGGCGCTGTCTTAGTGCTGTTGGGGGCGGTGGCACCATGGATCTGAAAAAGAACATGGTTTTGTAGAAAACAGGCGCTCCTGCGTCTGTTTTCTGTGTAAACGCCGATTGCAAACCCCGCCCCAAAGGGTTACAATAGCCTCGACTGGTTTCCAAACCCGGTCCAACCGGCCAGGGACAAGTACCGCCCTGTGCTGCTGTGTGGTGCGAAACAGCGCCATACTCTAAATACCAAAATGGAGGCAACTACATATGAAACAACAAAACCAGATGGCAAAACTCTGCCTGGGCGCGGTCATCGCCGCCCTCTACACCGTCCTGACCTTGGCTCTGCCTGTCTTGTCCTTCGGGCCCGTCCAGTTCCGCCTGGCGGAGGGGATGACCGTGCTGGCGTGGCTCTGTCCGGAGGCCATCCCCGGCCTGACCTTAGGCTGTTTCCTTTCCAACCTCATCGGCTCGCCCTACGCCCTGGATTGGATCATGGGCACCCTGGCCACCTTCATCGCCGCCCTGTGGACAGCGAACGTCCCCAAACGCTGGATGGCGCCCATCCCGCCGGTGCTGTGCAATATGGTCATCGTCGGCGCGGAGATCGCCTGGTTCGAGACCAACGGCTTCGGCTCGGCCTTTTTCGCCGCCTGGGCGTGGAACGGCCTCACCGTGGGCATCGGCGAAGCGGCTGCCTGCGGCCTGGTGGGGACACTGCTGCTGCGGGTGCTGCCCCGTATCCCAGCTCTGCGCGACCTGATGCGGCAGGAACGGCTGAGCGAGATCTGACCGCTGCCTGTCCGGTTTTTGACCCACCCTTTGTGGTAGACTGGAGAAAATCAAAGGGCGAGGATCGGAGGAAACGGCGCGGAACCGGAAAAAATCCTTGACAAATCGCTGTTTTATGGTAAAATAGTTAGGTCTGCAATAGATGCAGGCATCCCTTTCCTCTGCCAGAGAGCAGAGGACATATGTCCATAAGGAGGTGCAAAAACATGGCAAAACTCGGTGGTAAGTACGAAACGATTTTCGTCGTTGATTCTACTCTGACTGATGAGGCAACCGCAGCCATCGTGGAAAAGTTCAAGACCCTGGTGGAGCAGAATGCAACCCTGGGTGAAGTGAACGAATGGGGCAAGCGCCGTCTGGCCTATCCCATCAACCACAAGAACGAGGGTTACTACGTCCTGATGACCTTTGAGTCCAAGACTGATTTCCCCGCAGAACTGACCCGTATTTACAACATTACCGACGGCATTATCCGCGCCATCGTGGTCGAACAGCCCGAATAAGGAGGCGCTCTAGTGCTTAACAAGGTATTTCTGCAGGGTCGGCTGGTAGCAGACCCCGAATTGCGCCACACCCAGCAGGGGACGCCGGTGGCATCCTATCGCTTGGCTGTGGATCGGGGTTATAAGAGCAAAGACCCCAACGCCCAGAACGCGGACTTCATCAACGTCGTGTCCTGGCGCAATACAGCGGAGTTTGTCTCCCGCTACTTTACCAAAGGCCGTATGATGCTGGTGGAAGGCCGCCTGCAGATGCGTGACTACACTGACCGGGATGGTAATCGCCGGGTGGCGGCGGAGGTCGTGACGGATAACGTCTACTTCTGCGACTCCCCCCGTCGAGATGGCCAGCCTTCCGGCGGCGCGCCCTATGGCGCACCCCAGGGCGGCTACGATCCCTATGGCGCAGCCCCCGCCGCCCC
>JABLTO010098225.1_pt1 | contig 26063 bp, 24 predicted proteins | sample 7160091 | NCBI WGS metagenome assembly JABLTO01 (sample SAMN14651225, study PRJNA627086) | human gut metagenome | isolation source: feces | host: Homo sapiens
AAACTATTTTTAAATGGGTATTGTTTATCATAAAACTTATCTATATCAGAACTTCTCTCCCTATAATATAAAACCCTCTCAAGTATACTCAAGAATTTTCGTCCATCTTCAGATAGATCTTTCTTACACAATGCAAAACCTACTTGATGACTTTCTAAGCATACCATTCCTGAATTTCTTATCAGACCGGTAATTTTAAAATCTTTAATATTTTCACGTACCTCCCGTTCATTAAAGCAGGTGGGGTCACTTATAAAGCCTTCATCGTAAAGTAAAATCATGTAGGATCTATACAGACTTAAATATTTCTTTTTTATTTCATACACTCTACCCAAGTTCACATTAAGGGATTTGTTTACATCCTTTACAAAATCCCTAACTTTCATTCTTCTAACCCTCCTATGTTAATATATTAGCATATCTCAATAGGAAAGTCTATCTATTCATATTTCTAATTTTATTAGATCACGAACGAGAAACAGGGGTCCAAGTACCTACTCCACAAGGCAAAACCCTGTCTATATCATCAAAAGACACAGCATCTTTCTTCAATACAAGAAGCAACTGATCAAACAACACTGCCTTTGTAACCTTATGAATATGCCGTACCCTATTTACTGTTCCCATGTATCTATTTAAATTCCGTATCTGAAACATCGCTATAGTCTGTTCCTTGTTAAATACCCGTACCATACCCTTGTAATAGATTTCACAACAGGACTTATTTCTCATACTACTCGGTATAATTGACACAATATCTACCTTATTTACAACCCTACAATCCGCTATACTACCCTTTACACCTGCCAAATTACCCATTCTATCAAACATATAGCATTCGTTAAAATCCCTATTACAAAGATAGTGATATTCTCCTGCTACTCCATAATACTCATTCAAACCTTAATCTCCTTCTTCACTAGACCCATATATTTCTCTGTCACCAAGACTTAAGACATCATAAGGTACAAAATCTGAATATCCTACTTCTGTAGGCTTCATTACCAGATTATCATCCCCTACTGTACATAATGTAATGTTAGGTATAACATTCCTAAGTAACCAAAAATTAAGTATGCTTTTTATATTTTCTGAATAATTTAAGGAAGTTCCTGTTTTTAATATCTTAGATCCTACATACATAGAGCCTGGTCTATAAGGTATAATATGTAAATAAATGACTCCTGATCTCCATGTCCTGTATCCCATTCCAGCATAGTTTTTCATATTCTTTACGGAAAGAGCCAGAGCAGTCTGATTTGCCTTATATAGATTCTCTTTTCTTACAATATAAAGATACTGCCTACAATCTTTCTTCCCTACAAAGTCAACATATCCATACCCTTCTTCTTTGTACTTAAAGTGTACACCTAAATTTACTTTAGAAATAACTACTATACTTCCAGATGGAATTTTTACATCCTCATACTCAAAAGAGCCATCCGGCTTTCTTTTGAAACACCTATTAACCCTATCAATTTTTCTCCTTTTGGCTACCGTGCCTTTCGGAAGTCTCTCAACATAAGTATTATTAAGACCCTTAAAGACCTCGTCCTCTATACCCTGGACATAGTACATTTCCCTTCCACTCACATACCAATTCTTACAACACTCCGGTAAGGGTATACTAAAGATGTCCTTAGACCCATACACCCCTACCTCCTGTTTGAATTCCTTTATAAATTCACTTTGCAGATTTCCCATTACAATCCATTACTCCTCTCCTGAAGAAATAGAGTTTAATACATCTGAGAGGTTTACAGAACCTTCTGTTTTCTGTTCTGACTCAGCCTCAGTATCAGTCTTAGCCTCAGTATCACCCGTACCAGATATATCAGATATAACCGTATCACTTCCCACACCCGTAGCAGATTCTGTCTCACTAGGGGTTACCTGAGAAGTAGTTTCCAGTATCTGTACTTTTGTTGTCATCGTATCTGCCAATCCTGCAACTGTATACAAATAAATATCACTCTTAATGGTATTAATAGTATTTAAGTATGCCTCGGAACCAACCTCATATGTTCCATTGGATAAATCTTTATACATTGACTTATCTTGTAAGAAGAAAGAGATTGTTCCTATTTCCTTGGACAACTTATCATAGTCTTCCTCATTATAAGTCTTATCAGATTTATAAAGCTCCAGAGCATCTATACAATCCTGAATATCTGCATCTACTACAGTATCGAGAATATCTACTTTTGTCTGGTCAGTATATAAAGAATCAACCATACCTGTTATTGTTTCTAAAGACATTCCAGTATCTACCTTAGAAGAAGTTCCATTCATTCTTAATACCAAAACAGCTACAAAGGCTATAACAACCACAGACATCAATACAATTAAACCTATAATCAAACCAGCACCTTTCTTTCTGCCTTGTGGTTCTTCTTTTTTAGGTTTTACGGTCTTTTCTTTTTCTTTCAACTGTTCTCGATCTTCTTTTCGTATAGGCGGTTCAGTAGCTACAAAATCTCCACCAGACCTTGAATAATTACTGTCAGAACTTACCTTATTAGGATGATTTTGACGTGGTCTAAACTGCCTACTTGAGTCCATCTGTCTCTGACCAGAAGCTTGTCTCTGAGAAGACTGTGCATTAGACCTCTTTTGAGGAGATTCTTTTATTTTAGGAGCAGAATCCGAATCTACCCTTGTTACTTTTATTTCTGACGGAGAATCTTCTTCATCCTCATCAAAAAACCCTGTAGGTACATCTTCTTCATCTATCTGCCTACTTACAATTACACCCTGAGAAACATTTGCAAGTTCAGAGTACAGTTCATCCTCCTCATCTTCATCAAGAAAGCCTGTAGGTATCTCATCTTCATCTTTTAATTGAGTCCTTGTCTCATTTAATTTTCTTAAGTCTGCCTGATTAAAATCGTTTACCCTTTTAACTTCAGGGTTCTTGTATGATTCATTTACCCTCTTTTTCTTTTCCTCTAATTTTGTCGTCTGCTTTTGACCCTCTTCTGATAAATTTCTAAAACCAGAAGAATCTGATCCTGTATAACCACGTCGTATCATATTCAATACCTCCAATATACTCTCAACTTGTTTATAATATAAATATTATAAAATTACCGTGATATATTTAAAAAGGTAGGTAAATTCAGAAAAGCCGAATTAACCTACCTCTCTTTCTACAACTGTAATACCCCAGAGACTGCAAATCTATAAGTTCCGCCATCGGCATAGCAGGTCATCAACGAGAGTATAATACTATTCTCATCATAATCTGTATCATCACACCAAGATAGACTACTAGATTTCAACTTATTATAAAAATCAACCATTTCAGCCTGCTCTACATTTGAGTTTCTAGAATCTAATATTGTTTTGCCCGAAGCAAGTATGTCCCTGTATACCTCTCTAGCCGGGAAAACCATATAATTCTCCCCATAAGCGTTTACTAACTCACTACTCAACAACTTATACTTAAGTACCCCTTCTTCCGTGTATACCGTGAAATACTTGTCATTAATATCAGATTCATAAATGTTCCTCAGACTACCAAACATTGACCCATTTCTCATATTATGACCATACACCACGCTTCTACTATCGAAAAAATCAGATGTATTATCAGCATCTAGAAATATCGACCCATTATAATCATATCCACCATATGGAGAAGTCTTAATATAAGAATCATTCGTATCACCCTGGAGTATAGGATATTCTATATCTTGATTATCTAGTACCAAATACCCTACTATGTCATCATTAGAATACTTAGTCCTTAACTCCTCTAACAGCTTCTGAGAAATCTCTTTTCCCCTATCTGATAGATCTGAAACATGAGAGTCTACCTCAGATAAAACCTTTTTTTTCTTCTTAGTCTTATTCTTATCAGTCTCTTCTACAACATCATCATCTTCTGTATCTAACTCAGCCTCTACAGACTTTCTTATTTCCTTCGTTTCATCCTTGTTTACTTTGTCTTTTACCATAAAGTAGACCCTGAATCCTATTATTCCCCCACATAATAAAATAATCACCAGAAGTATTCCAGTGATTATCTTAGTAAGGATAGCTTTTAAACTCTTCCTTTTCATATTTACCCCCTGAGGTTTAAGTTAATGCTTAATTCACTTGCTACCCTCTGCAACTCTATATCGCTAAAACCAGTAATATCTTTTGTGATTCTGGCTGGTCTTCTTGATAAATTACCGTACCCTATGTAAGCCTGATTTAAGTTCATACCCAAATAAGCCTTTCTAATATGGGCTAAGACTTCCTCATCATCACTGTATCTACTGAAAACATCCAAAATGCGAGTAAGCTCCTCTGGGTCTTCATAAAATACTCGTGCCTGATTACCCAATGCTTTGGCTTTCTCAAGGGAGATTACATTACCATTTAAATCTTCGTAATGCACCTTATTCTCCCCATACCGAAATGCATCATAAATATCAACCCAATCAGATCTCATCTGCTCTATAATGGAGTTATATACCTTAGGTGGGAATCTCTTCTTTACCCCTCCTATGTTGTCTGAGGAATCACCCCTAAGCAGTTTATGCAGAAGAAGAGTGTTATAAGGAATTTCAAATTTCTTATAATTTGAAAGCCCTTCAACAATTCTCTGATAATTTTTAGGAGTTACCTGAACATAATGCAGACGCTCATACTCTGGGGACTCTGCCTCTGTACCCTTCTTGCTTCTAAGAAATACAGATACAGTATCGTCTACCAGAGGTATAAGGTCAGCATCGTTTGTCATTACATCTATTGGCATACCTGGATACTGAGCTTTTGCTTTCTTAATGCAAGCAAAAATAAGATCATCCGCCTCGTAATTATTTGCCTTAATACAGGTAACACCTGCCTTATCAAGCATATTCTTTGTCATTGTAATGGATTCAAAAAATAGCTCGGACATTTTTTCTCTTCCGCCCTTATACTCAGCAACAGTACCCACTGGCATATCAAAGTTTTTAGCAAAATACGCCTTTCTAACCGGAACAGGACTATCAAAACATACTACAGTAGGATGGAACCCACCATTAGACCATCTGTATACATCCTTAATAAACCCATTCTGAATCGATGTATCGATTGTTTTTGCCTCTCCATTAATCATTACAGTAACCATTGGTCTAAAAGAGCTGTTCATGTACATATGAGCTCTATGGTTAAAATCTACTATTAATACCCTTTTCTCCATATCACCTACTCCTGACATTTAAATTAGGCTATTTCATCAATAGCCTTATCAATTAAATCTTTAAGATCCATTAACTCTTCCAAAGTAAGACATACCCCCTTAGAACACTTTGACATATCATCATTCCAAGAACGAATATCATACTTTGCCTCTTTTTCATTCCACTCTACCAGTGCAAGATGCATCTGCCATCTACCATCCCCAAAACCACCAAAATCTTTTACAACCTTACAACTGATGTCACTAGCCATCTTAAGTACCTCCAAAATCTTTTACTATCTTATTTTACCACAAATCTACATACATTCATATATCTTTAATTACTCTGCATAAAGGTACATACCCTCTTTTCCACCTTCCCTCAATTCTTTCAAATGAGCTGCAAACCTATCTACATTTGCATAATAGGTGGAATCAGATGTTGTAATAGTTAACTCATACCCATCTGTTATACTTTTTACAGAAACATCTTCTATCTTTCCGTCTACCAGATTGTCTATCTGTTCGTAGAGGAACTCTATATCCTCATCAGAAGCATCTTCTATTTTAGTATACATATCTTTCATTGCCGTATTTTCTGCTATTTTTTCCAATACATCTTTTCCAAGCTCTTTCTTACCACAACCTGGGAGACATATAACAGCAATTAATAAAATACATAACAAACTCTTTTTCATGCGTATCTCCTTTATTTAATCGTTAAGTATAGATCCGTACCCTACTAAATGATCAGCATAATACCCTGCTATAGCAACTTTGGTATTTGGTTCTCCTGAATGGTACATCATGCCATCACCTGCATAAAGACCAACATGAGTAATATAATCAGAACAAGCATATGTTCCCGTAAAATATACTACATCACCCGGCTTTGGATCATCCGTCAATCCAAACATATTATACAGCCCCTGAGCAGTCGTTCTTCCACTCATAAGACCTACAGTATTATACACATAACTTACATATCCAGAACAATCCAAGCCAACCCCTGGTGTATATCCACCAAACACATAAGGTGTTCCCAAGCACTGCTGTATAGCTCCCTGCATATCATCCCATATCTGTTTTCTTCTAGAATTTGACACAATCTTCTTGTTAAATTCCATTCCAGCCACAGACGCTCTTATAATAGCCTCTCCACTATCCGAAAACGTTACCTCACCAGTATCAGATACTGAGGCAATATCCTCTCCCTTTACTACAGAGTAAGTTACCTTCTCACCTAAAAAGTTTCCGCCTATATCAAAAGTATAGTTCTCATCCCAATTTAATATTAAATCAGAATTATCAAATTCTGGGTTTAACACAGTCAGATTACATGTATAAACTTTGTCATTTGCAGATACAAGTATCTTTGTTCTACCCTCTTTTAACAGAAGAACTACCCCATCTTTTGAGACTTTGGCTACTTCCTCATCCATGCTTAAATACTGGCTTGCAGTACCCTCAAGTACTGGGAGTATAAAATGATCTCCTACTTTTCCTGTATGTTCTGATTCTCTGATTTTAGAAGAAGTTTTTACCAAACTCTTACCCGATTCCTCCAAATCCTTCTTATCCGCTTGAACCTCTACGTCACTACTTATAGTAACACCGTCTACAATTTGAGCATCATCATCTATATCATCCAAACCTAATATCTGTTCTGTCTCATCCTCTAAATCATATGTTTCAAGAACCTTCTCATCATCCTTTAATATAGAGTCTGTCTCTGTCTCCAATGAAGTCTGTTCCTCTGATTGAATTTCTTCTGATTGGATTTCTTCTTCTCCATCCAGAGCAACAATATGTACCATGCTCCCGTCATCTAGCACCACTAGGCATTCACCGCTATTTACAACGTTTATATCTCCATCAGATAACAGAGTCACAACATCATTGTTATTAAAGATCTGGTTTATGCTACCCAAATCTATTGTATCACCCACATAACACTCTAACTCAGAAGCCTCTGAATCAGATGCCCATACATTAACATTTAAACCTAACATTCCAAAAAACAAACCTGCTAAAACCAACTTGCGTAACTTCACGCTTTATCCCTCCTAATTGGATTCTCCCATTATATACTGGTAGGCTTTCTCCGCCTCACTTACAATATAAATAAAAGAATTACCCCAATCTTTTATATGTCTCTTCCAAGACTCCACATATGCAAGGCTATTTTTATAAACATCACACTCAGAAGTATTAAAATCAACAATATCACATTCAGAACAAAGCATACTTGAAGATATCTCAGCTATACACTCTTCCTTACTTCTTAAATCTTCTAATACTTCCCTATCCACCTTATCTTCATCTATATACTTAAAAAATTCTCTATTAAGCCTATTTTTTACCCCTGTACTATGGGAAACTTCATGGAATGCATAAGACCAATAAAAATCTTCACTCTTTGCTAAAGGGTTTAAAACAACAAGATCTAATTTAGGGATATAACAAGGAGTCTCTCCTCTATCAGATTTTATGGAAATACCCTCTCTTTCAACGTACTTATCGAATATATCCTTTGGTTTATACTTCGTAATCTGTACATCGCCAGTCTCAAACCTACTAGGAAGTGCTCTCCCCTCATCATCTATAAAACAAGACCTCTCAGCAACGTTTGTATACCTTAATATATTTCTTTTTTTCATAAGGCAATCATTTGACGTACTTACATAATAAAGCCAACCCCTATTAAAAACACCATGAGGATATTTCTTCATAAATTCTTCTACTGATTTAGTTTCTGCCAAGTCTTCCATTTCTGAATCAGAAGCTGACTTAATATCCGTCTTAAAGAACACAACAGACCACCAAGGTCCTATAGTTTTATCATATCTATAATTTGTACCATGTTTCTTATTGTACGTAATCATCTGGTTCATAGATAAATATTCCCCAAGAGGAAGAATCAATCTGTTAATACCATGATACTGGGACATGCTATACCAATTAAATGCCAAGTATCTATTATAAGGCATCTGCCAAGGCATTTTACCCTCCTTGTCCACTACTTCTATAAACTTTTCTATAATGATATCTCCGACACTTTTTCTTCCGTCACTCATAATATTTACCTCCAATAAAATTTCACCTTTAAGACTTAAGTTATTCTTATTTTAACATAATTTAACTACTGAACCTATAAAATGCATATAATTATTTTTTATATCGAAGCTATATTCGAACATAAAAATAAAACAAAATTTAGTATATATTAAGATGGATTTACATAGTATCTAGTACAAAAAATTCAACAAATCTTCATACTTTTTTCCTATTCTCCAAAAATAAGAATTATTCCACTAAAAAAGGAGTGTAGATTATACACTCCTTTTTATAGGCATTACATACCCTTATTCCTCGTCTTTATCAGAATTATTATCAGAAGAATCAGACCTACTTCTATCATACAGTTCTTTCTGAGCTTCAATAGCCTTATCCTCAAGTTTTCTTCCAATTACCCATCTTCTTCCAATGAGAGCAAGAATTACAGCTAATAATAATCCTCCTACACCCATAGCTGCCTTAAACCATGGCTGGTTTACAAGGAAAACTAACCAGTTAGTAGAAATATAGAAACCTGAAACTGACTTTGTTGTAACATTACCTGCCTTATCAGTAACTTCTACCGTTACATTCTGAAGACCCTTGCTCTCTACTACATCAAATGAGTACATCTCATTTTCTTTAGCAACAGCAACCTTGTCTCCATTTACTTTAGCAACTATATTATCTACCCCTGACAAGTCTCTTACATCTATTGTTACTTTTCTCTTATACTCTCTGTATCTTCCTCCATCCTCTATACCGGAGAGCACCACTTCAGGACTCTGAGTATCCAGAATAAAAGAGTATACCTCAGATACACTACTATACTTTGTACCATCAAGAGAGGATGAGTATACCTGAACCTGATACATACCATCTTCTGTAAATACAGACTTGTCTACCCTATATTCATATGCCCATCCTGAGGTACTCTCTGATTCACTTATTGTTATAGCACTATCCGGTACTTTTAAGGTTTTACCGTCTTTTATAACTACAACCTTACATTTATCTTTTTCAAGTCTGTCTATGTTTTCTTCTTTCAGTACAACATCCCTAGGAGCATTTAAGTAGTTTCCGAACAATTCAGCATCATTCGAAGAATAATGGGATCCATATCTGTTTAATGAGAACGTGTACATCTTTTCAACTTCATTTCCTGCTTTATCCCCTACATGTACACGTAAGGTATACACATCATCAAATTCTACGTCATCCTCGAATCCATCAAAGTGATAACTTCCAGATTTCTTATCTACTTTTCCAGTTAAGTCGATTGCGCCGTTCTTTCTTCCCAGCAAGGATAATCTTACTTCCTTATCATCAAGATTCTCATCTTCAAAAGATATATCCAGCTTTACATTTCTCTTATATGAGATTCCATCAGAAATACCTTCTACCTTCAACTTAGGTAAAGTCTTATCTACTATAAACTCATCCATCTTTATAGTCTCAGACCTGTTACCGGCTTTATCAGCACAGCTAAATGAGAAAGCGTAACTTCCATCCTTAGAGCAGTCTATACTACTTCTAAAGGTATCTCCTACTTTTACCCAGTTACCTAATTCTCCTTTTCCTTCAAACTTAACACTATCAGGATCGAAGTTAGGATCATCAACCACTACTGATATCTTTCTATCTTTGTTGTAGTAGTTACCGTTCTTCGGAGCACCTTTTTCACTCTCAAAACGTACTTTAGGAGCCTCTTTATCAATTACAAACTTAGGGCTCTTATATACATTACTTGCATTCCCTGCCATATCAGTAGCTACTAAATTCCAAGAATACTCAGCATCTTCCGTAAAGGACATTGTAGCTGTCCACCTATTCCCTGATTTTACCCAGTTACCTAATTTTCCTGCTTCACCTGTGATTTTAATATCTTCCGTTGAGAAGTTTCTATCCTCTATAGAAATTTTTGCTGTTTTATTTTCACTATAGTAGCCGTTTTCATCTACCCGACCACCGTATGTAACCGTTACAACTGGGCTATCCTTATCAATACTCAGTGTCTTAGATGCTTCAGAAGTATTGCCCATTCTATCAGTAACCTCTACCCATACTCTCAAATCATTTGTATTATCATTTACAGGAACAATATTTTTAAGAGATAAGACAAGGTTCTTATCAGTCGACTGAATACTTCCACTACCAGAAACTCTTCCATTTGCATCCACAGTAGCAGTTCCCAGTGTTTTACCATCTACACCCCATTTCATCGATCTTATACCAGATGCTTTACAACCAACAACAGCTTCTACATTAACAGAAGAGTTGTACAAAGGAAGACCCGCTGAATCCTTATGAGAGGTATTTGGCAAATTCAATGATAAACTTACTGAATTTACATGGAAGTTTGATGTTTCAGAAACAATGCCATCCGGACGTTCTACGGAACCTTCATTTCCGACATTATCTACAGCATGAGCACTAATTGTACCCTTGAAATTAGCAGGTATAGAAACCTCAGCAACTCCTGATCTAATCTCTACCGTTTTTGTGGAAGATCCGCCATTCTTATTATTCATAGTAACAACGACATTCTTAAGACCGCTAGTTACTTTACCATCAGAAGCATAAATACTTACAGTACCACCACCATTAAAGAAGAATCCATAACGATCTGAACCATTAATCTCTGCTCCATCTGAGTAACTTGTACCCGTGAATACAAATTTATCTACCGTAGGCTTTGTCTTGTCCACAAAAATTGTATCCTTCCATTCAGATACGTTTCCTGCCTTATCAGTAGCTTTTACTTCTACCGTAAAACTTCCATCAGCACTGATTGAAGCCTTCGAAGTATCACCAGTTAAGGTAATATTTGTCACATCCCTACCAGAAGTTTCAAATGTATCTACCACTCTTCCATTAATCGTTATGCTTGCAGACTGAATTGCAATATTATCTTTGATTTTAACAGGATAGGACTGGTCCTCTTTAAACCAGTTATTTACCCCTCCAGATGGTTTGTTTGCAGATATCTCAGGAGACTCCCCATCCACAACTATCTTATCCGATTTTAAGCCAAGAAGATTTGTCAGATCCACATCATTTGTCTTATTTCCAAGTATATCCTCCACACTTACCATATAAGTGCCAGTAGGAAGCTTAAATACCCCGTCTTTCTTCTTTGAATCATTTAATTTGTATAATCCTACGCCTACTCCATCATCTTTTGCCGTTACTTTTACTTCTGGTACAGATTTAAAGAATGTTCCAGTGTCTCTCTCGTAATAAGAATTTGTGTTTAACGTAGCCTTTACATCATATGGCTTTGTTCTATCTAAGTAGAAAGTATACGGCACAACCGTAACGTTGCCAGAATAATCTTCTGCCTTAATAGAAACAACATTCTTACCCTCTACTATTTTGTCTACTGGTACTGAATAACTGTTCCCTGATGTAGCACTTACAGTTTTCTCTGTACCATTTACAGTAATTATTACACTCTTAAGGTACTTATCTGTTACCGTATAAGATAACTTAGGAACCTTAGAGAACCACTCTTTACCATCACCGTTATAATCACTACCAAAACCTGACTCTTCTTTTACTACAGGAGCATCGCCATCTACAATAATAGTAGAATTCTTCAAACCAAGTAATGAAGCAAGATCTACAGATTTCGTAGTATTACCCAGTATATCAGATACTTCAACTGTGTATTTTCCACCTAACAACTTAAATGAACCACTCTTGCGTTCCAAGTTATTCAAAATATATTTAGATACGCCTACTCCCTCATCTTCTGCTGTTAATGTTAATGTAGGTACCTTCTTAAAGAAAGCTCCATTTTCTAAGTTATTGAAATTTTCATTTACAGTACCCTTTAAGCTCACCGGAGCCTTTCTATCAAGATAGAATGTATAAGACTCAGATGAAGTATTTCCAGCCTTATCTTCTGCATCTACCTTTACCGTTACTTTACCATCCGACACTCCCGAAAGGTCTACTTTATACTTATCCGTACCAGAAATAGTCTGGTCATATTCTTTATCATTTACCGTAATCTTCACAGATAAAATATTTGTATCAGCTACAGTATAAGTCAAATTAGGTACAGTTGCATACCAGAGTTTAGAACCATCTTTATAATCCTCTGAAAAACCAGATTCCTGTTTTATGCTAGGATTATCAGTATCAATAATAATTCTATTACCCTTAGCACCCACTAAACTTCCAATTGATACCGTTTCTGAAGTATTACCCAGTTTGTCCACTACTTTTACTGTATGTAACCCATCAGACAACTTAAACTTTCCAGTAGTATTTGACTCCTCATCTAATAAGAAGTTTCCAATTCCTACTCCACTGTCTTTTGCACTTAACTGGATATTAGGTACCTCATCAAAATACATTATACCTTCATATTCTCTGAAAGACCTATCCAACTTACCAGTTATATCTGTAGGTACTGAAGTGTCTAACATGAAATCAAATGAATCTGTTGATTTATTTCCTGCTTTATCTACTACAGTAACTTCTACATTTACAGGTCCATCAGAAACGCTGCTCAAATCAACAGTGTATAAACCACTGTCATTAAGCTTCTGACTATAATTCTTGCCATTTACCTTAATATCAGCACTCAATATATTTTTGTCTGATAAGGAATATACAATTGATGGCTTCTTAGAATACCAAGTCTTTCCAGATTCAGTGATATCTCCAGAAAATCCAGATTTTCTTACGATGCTAGGATCTGTACCATCTATAACAAACATAGACCCCTTCATACCCAGTAACTTCGGAAGAGATACAATCGAGGACTGGTTTCCTAACTTATCTTTTACCGCTACCGTATAACTTCCATCAGAAACAGAAAACTTGTTTCCTGAAATTTCCTTATCATTAACAACGAATTTTCCTACTCCGACTCCACTATCTTCTGCATCCAAACTTACCTCTGGACTCTTCTTGAAGTAAATCACCCCATCATGCTCTTCATAATCATCCTTTATTACAGCTTTTAATTTTGTAGGTGACTTAGTATCTAAGTAGAATGTGTATGTTTCACTTGCTGTGTTACCCGATTTATCCTCTACACTTACCTTAACGTTTACAGCCCCATCTCCGACAGTACTCAAATCTACTGTGTATAATCCCGTATCACTTATAGGCTGAACATAATCTTTACCATTTACATTGATAGTGACCCCAAGCAAGTTATCATCTGAGATAGCATAAACCAAGGTTGGTTTCTTTAAATACCACTTCTTACCTGAATCTGATAAATCTTCTTCGAATCCAGAGTTTTCAGTAATCTCTGGTTTACTTTCATCCACTACAATTTCAGAAGCATTAATACCCAGCAGACTCAACACTGAAATAGCCTTAGTAACATTACCAACGTTATCTCTAACACGTACCATAGGCACACCAGAATTCAGAGTAAACTCACCAGACTCACTTGTAGTACTTCCAATCATGAAAGCATTTACCCCACTAAGGGCATCTTTTGCCTCCATCTTCACTACTGGTTTTTCCTTAAAATACGCCTTACCATCCCGTACAACATATTTAGTATTTGTAGTTGCTTTTATATCAATAGGCACAGATATATCCAGAGTAAAGGAGTACCTATCCTCTTTCTGATTCCCTGCATTATCAATAGCCGTTACAACTACAGTATTTTCCCCTTCTGTATAACTGTCGAAAGGAATTACAATATTGCCATCTTCTTCAGAGTATGCTACCCTTTTCCCATTTACGGTTACAGATACCTCCGATAAATTATCATCAGAGACTTTATAATGAAGTTCAGGATTCTCAGAGTACCATAAACCATTCTTTCCTGGTATATCCTTACCGTCAAAACCACTTAATCTCTGAATTTCAGGTGCTTCACTATCTACTACAATGGTAGAAAAATCCTTACCCAACAATTCAGATAAGGTGTACGATCTCTTAAAACCAACGTTATCTTCCACCTCTAACTCATAAAAACCTGACTTAGTTATCGTATATGTTTTCCCTTCACCTTCAAACACATTATCCTTATAATACCTTATGGCTTTTACCCCTGACTCTGAGTCTTTACCAGCTGTTAATACTTTCAAACTTCCGGGTACATACATTACACAATCTTTTATATTATAGTCTCCTTCTACTTTACAATTACTTATAACAGGAAACTCTGTATCTACTTTCACTGTCAGTTCTCTCTCAGAGACATTTCCCACAACATCTTCTACAGATATTGAAATATTATAAATGCCCTTTTCTTTAGGGGTATAATCCAACAGATTCAAGGTATAATCTTTCTTTAATGTTGCAGTATTAAAAGTATCAGATACCACATCTACAGCATTTATAGCAACATTAATACTAGAAATACCTGTATCATCCATGATGTTTAAATCAGTAATTGCAAGAGATTTGTAGTAAGAATTTTTTAACTTCTCGCCATTAACCTTTACATCTATATCTGCTTTTAAACTATCTAACTGGATATTAGAAGTTACATCATCAAAAAGATCCTCAAGAAGCAAGACCTGCGTATTACCATATATATCATATACCTTTACCCTGTAATTTCCAGTACTATCTATACTAAAACCACTTCTCAAATCTGATATAGTAGAAACTACCTCATCACCGTTAATAAGTTCCGCTTTTATAATCTTATATAAACCATTGATTACGTTAAGTTTAAACTTTGTTCCAGGTTTTACATAGGTAAAACCATCTTCTACATATACTTTTTCATGATCAACCCCGTCTATTACAGCTTTTTCCCTAGCCACATACAAAGTCTTTGTCACATTTTCTGTGAAGCCTAACTGATCTACAAGAGTTAATGTAATATCACAAGGACTTGATATAGACTCATCTAACTGAGATGTATCTAATGATACAATAACCTCTCCATTGTCCGTTACCCCGTACTCCAAATTTACTTCTTTAGTTGTACCATTTACATCAGCTTTTGCAGTACATTTAGAAGTATCCAGACTAATATCTTCATTTCTGGAATAAACCCATACTAACTTTCCGTCCGCAGATAAATAACTGTTACCGCCAGCCTCTAGTAACTCACAAGTATTTTCACCCTCAGACACATTAAAACTTTCCGTAACCCTCCTGTAATCTGTTACCCCTTTTAGGGATGTTACAGATGTATTTAAAGCATCTACTATTTCAAATGTTTCATCTCCACGTGTAACAGTATATCTCAATTTTAAATTTTTAGCTGAATCCGGTAAAGCAATTACTACTTTATCTCCATCAGTGTAATCATTCTCAGTTACATAAACATTACCCGTACCCCCATCTAATAGCTCTATTTTAGTAACTTTATCGCCTTCTACAGAAGCTACAGACGCAATACTCAAAAACATATCCGTATAGTAACAAGTGTTTCCAGATAAGAAAGCATTACTCTTTGTATCCTTTAAATCCGCAATTTCCACAAGAGAATAGCATCCGGCTTTCTCAGTTGTATCCTCTTTTTTAGAATCTTCCGGGGCATTACTGTCTGCTTGAGTGGTATCATCTTCTTCATTCTGGTTAGAAATACCCTTCATAACCTTTTTTGATTCCGTCTGAGGTTCTGTATCACTTTCCTTTTCTATCTCTTTCTCTGACTCTTTCTCTGTCTCTTTTTCCGTATCAGACTCTTTCTGTGTATCCGGTTCTGTAGTCTCAGTTGATTTTTCCGACTGCTTCTCTGTTACCTCTGTCTGTTTTTCCTTATCAGTTCCCGGAGCAGAAGATTCTTTTTCTTTTTCCTTTTCCTTCTCTTTCTCCGTTTCTGACAACTTTAACTCTGCCTGTTTCTTTTCTTCTGTTTCTGAAACGTTTCTCGTTTCCGCTTCAGTACTTGATTGCGAACTTACTACACTCTCAGAGACTTCTGTCTGCTCTGTGGTACCTACTTCTTCCGCTAAAACAGGAACTGTCGGCATAGATGAAACCGCTGTCAAGCCAGCTAAACCTACACTCATTACCCTTCCTATTGTTTTATTTTTCATAACCTTGTACCTCCAAATCTATGCTTGTCTGCTCTTTTATGATTGAGACCCTTTTTTCATTCCTGTTAATTATAACAGATTCTGACATTTTATCTTCAATATTCTCTAGAACAGGTGCTTCCTCCTCATCTACATCTTCTATCTCTTCATTCTCACTTTTTACCTCGTGTTCAAAATCTATTCTTCCACTACCTATATTTCTCCATACAAGATTTCCACTATTATTAATCATCTCATACAATTCATTCGTGGAAATTCCCTCTATACCCCCTGTTCCAATATTTAGTTCTCTTAACCTTTTTATCTGTCTCTTTGCTTTTTTTCCAGATAACTCATCTAGAAGATCTGGTATCTTCCAAAGAAACGTTAAAAGAATTGAAACAGAAATACCAAGTACTCCGAATATTACCATACAAATCCCTATTATATTTAGCATAACTTACTCACCACCTTGATATTCTTCTTCTACTTTTAATGCTTCTTTTGCCAAGTTTATCTCAGACTTCAAATCTTCAAACATTTCACTAGCCTTACCCTCACTAGGTCTTGCCTTCGTTACATACTCTTCTATTCGGGCTACCTCACTATCCATAGTGTCCAGACTTACTCCATCTACCTCCAGTCTGTAGGCATATGAAGAGACAGCATCCAATATTGCAATGTTTACTTGGATCTCTGTAATCTCACCAGTATTATACTCCTTAGACTTCATAAGTTCATCCCAGTACTCTTTATACTTCCCCTTATCATCTGACTCTGCTATAGACATTGATATAGTCTTCTTAAAGTTTCCTAAATTATAAAAAACCTTGGACTCCTCTTCTTTATACCCTTTGTCTATAGCATCCTCAAACCATTTTGTGCTTAAAGTCATACAGTTTACAAGATCATCATCATAGTAGAACCAATACATTTTTCCTATATTGTATGCCAGTTCTCCATACTTGCTCTTATTCTTTATTTCTGCTAATACAGGATTTATCAAGTTTAACAACTTCTGCTCCTCGGTCTTATCAAATACCCCATCTTGCTTTATGACCTCTACATAACCTAAGTATGGATCCGGCACTGATGGATTCTTTGCTATCGCCTTCTCAAAATCTTCCGCACTACCAGACTGATAAGCTACATTAACCAAGTACACATATTCACTCTCAGCCTTGCTTTTATTCATCATAAACGGAACTAAACTCAAAATAGTAGTTAGAGTAGATACCATGAACAACCCCACTACAAAGTTTACTTTCCGTTTTAACCTTCTCTTATAAGTAAAATCCAATTTATCATAGTTCTGTAAGTCATACAGCAATTCTTCTACATTCTGATACCTATCTTTTGGATCATGTTCCATGCACTTATTTACAACAGAAGCTAACCCAACAGAAATGCTCATATTTACATCTCTTATATCCTGGAGATTGTTTTCATCCGCAATACTAGGGTTTATGCCTGTCAGCATATAATACATTGTCCTACCAATGCCAAAGATATCACTCCTCAAATCATAAGGATTCCCCTTTTTCTTCTGCTCCGGAGCTGCAAATCCTCTAGTACCCAAAGCTTCTTTTATTACTTTATTGTTATCAGAGATTACCTCAGAAATACCAAAGTCAAGTAACTTAATATTACCATCTGACTGAATCATTATATTGTCTGGCTTCATATCTCTATAGAATATAGGTCTCTTTCTAGTATGTAGATATATCATTACCCCACATACTTGCTTCATCCAAGATACTACTACCGCCTGATCAACTCTACCCTTCTTTGTGAGCCAATCTTTTACACTTAAACCATCTACATAATCCATTACGATGAAAATTGAATCATCCTCTTCCTCTATTGTAACAATTCTAGGTATACTAGAATGATTTAAGCTTTTCATAATATTAGCCTCTTTTAAAAGGCTTCTATACTCAACCATATTTCTTCCAGCTTCAGATTTTATAATCTCTTTGAGACACCACTGCTTATTAAGATTTTTATCTTCTACTAGATAGACATTAGCCATCCCAGAAGTATGAATTATTTTTAATATCTCATACTTATCATTAAGCACTTTATCTCCAACTGCTAACAATTTTCTCTTAACAGAACCAGTACCCATTTTCTTTCTCCTTTGCTCATATTTTATAGTATAATAAAATCTAGCAAAATAGATCTACCATCTAATATATCTTGCATTACTACTCATAAATTAGACAAAAGAAAAAGACAATGAAAACATTGCCTTTTCTATCTTACACCTTTAATATACATGCAGTTATATTATCTGTCTCTCCCAACATCATACATCTCTGTACAACATGGTCTATATTATCTATTTCCCCAGAAAGAAAATCCCTATCCGATATAGTATGCCAAAATCCATCAGAACACACTAAAAAGGAATCTCCAGAATGATAAGTACCCTCATATATGTCGTATTTTGCTACTTTAGAAGCCCCTACACAACGAGTTAGCACATTCTTATACTTTCTTTCTATCTCAGGTGTGATTTCTCTTCCTTCTTTTTTGTACTTTTCAATTACTGTATGATCTTCTGTTATTTGACGAACGAAATTTCCTTCCCTGTTCCAGTGATAGCATCGACTATCTCCTACATTATAAACAAGAAACCTTCCATCTACACAGATCAAAACTACACAAGTGGTTCCAGATTTTTTCTGACCACTAGACTCTCTTATAAAATCATTGGCATTAGAAATAACTTCTCCTAACCCAATATCTGATCCGGTTTCCAGAAAACTTTCTCTTACCCTTCTAACCACTATTTCACTTGCTCGAGCTCCGTCATTAAGACCACCCATTCCGTCACATACACAAAGTATTCCAGTCTCTTTACCATCCACATCCAATATAGCACTCCAAAAGTTATCTTGGTTTTCTGCTTTCTTAGATATATTGGTTACTGATTTTATCTCCATGACTTACTCCATTACTTGCTTACCAGAATTTTTTCTCCAACGAATGTAATCACATCCCCTACTTCCAGATAAGCTCCTCCTCTACCAACTCTCTTCCCATTTAAAAATGTACCATGAGCTGAGTTACAATCTTCAAGCTTTAAACAGCCTTCTCTCTTATCATAGAACACTTTTAAATGAGCTCTGCTAACACTCTCATTGCCATTTATAACAAAGTTTGAACGTTTACTCGATCTTCCAACTACTACTGCCCCGTCATATGGCACAGAAATCATAAGATTCTCTCTATCGTAATAGAGCTGAGGTAAAGCTCCTTTAGCTCTCGGACGTCGTTTCTTTTCTTCTCCATATAAACCCCTAGAAATCTCCTGAGGGAATAGAAGAATAATATTTGAGTTTGTCACCTTTCTTGCATTATATTTATTGTTTATAAAAGTAACAATGTCCAATCCAAACATCGATCTTTTATCACTTACAATAAAGAAATAATGCTTCTCAGTATCCTCTTTTACCCCTGTTATCGCATTTGCTGGGATACCCTGCTTCAGTACATCCTGATACACATCAATCAGAGTGGCTACATCTTCCCTGGATTCCAGAATTTTTAAATCATGCAGATTTGTATGACCACTTACCTCTGATTCTCTTATATAACTCTTCATTCCCATGTCGTCACCTCTAGGCTTCAATATAATGAGAAAGAGCCTCAGCTTTTGTAAGAATTATACCCGTATTGATCTCAAGGGCTCTACGAAGCATTTCTCCCAAATCAACACAAGCACCATTATCAGCTACATAAAGCATACCACCACAGTCTGGACACTTATGGGAGTATCTCATCATAGATTTTACCTTTTCTTTCGGTAAATTCTCTTCAACTAACTTTCCACAAATCGGACATCTGTATTTCCACATAAAAGCACCTCCAAAAAGACTCCTCTTAATTCCAACACAACATAAAACCTTTTAATCTAACATTTAAAATTCCAATTTCCTGATTTTATCTTTCTCTTTGGTCCCTTAAAATTCTTTAGATTAACATTCATCAAATAATATACCACAAAGATAAACTCTAGAATTGACACAAAAACAACTCTAGATTTTAATCAGATTTTACCACACAATGTAAATACTTACAATGAGGTCCGTAAAAGACCGACTCGTTTCTATATGACCTAAATCTCGATTTTAGGCTACTTGGATTTCTCTTCTTTTTACAAAAAACAATGGACTGCTATTAGGTAGTATTATCGTATATAAATCCCAATCAAACTTACCATAGTCACAATAGTAGTACTCACAAGGAACTGAGATAAAAGAACTTACAACACTCATATCTTTGAATCTCAAAGCCAAATAGTAATTCACGCCCTTTCCTGTTGGAACTTTCAGAGCCTCATCAACTTCCGCTTCATACTTATACATATCATATTTCAGCATGTATGCATATTTAGCAGAAAATAACCTTTTATTACCAGGGTTAAACTCATTATAAAGAACTATACTTAATAAACCAGTCAGAACTACTATTAAGAATGATTTAACTACATCTACCCCTCCATAATAGGCTGCACTGGCAACTGTACCCAAAGCAAAGGAGATTATACAAGAACAAGTCACTGCCAATATTAAATGTTTAACACTGTCTTTAAGTCTTATAGAATCATCTACATTTAATACCATCTTCTTCTCATCATTTGTAACCCTATGAGATAAATCCAACATTGACAAAAAATCTTCTGTACCCTTACTTTTCATAGCTCCTGCCCTCTTCCTTTACGATTTCACAAGTGCACAAAGGACTTCCACACCCTATATGCACCCTTTTATCTGATTCATTCTTGATGTAAAGTAAAAACTTCCCCCGTTGGTAATCATACCCATGAAACTCCCCTCTTACGCTTCTGAGAGTATCCAAATATTTCTTTACAGTTACTGAGCCACATAAATCATCTACCACATTTACAGAGATCTCATACCCCCTTAAAACACTCGGAATATACCCTGTTGGTATTGTTAAAGCACATCCTTTATCCAATGAGATTTCCATAGGACTTAAATATGTCTTCTTATCTTCTACAGAAAACCCATAAAAGAGATATGAGTACATATTTCTCTCACAACACAAAGTTTCTAAATCATACCACAGCATTTCTACATCTTCAGTATCCCAAAACACTTTTTCAGCTTCAGTACTCTTAATCATAATCTCAACCCCCTACACAAAAACACAAATAGCAAGTTCAGAAGCATTTCTAAAGTCTCTTCCTGCTTCTTCTTTCATTGCAAACCCTATGTATTGTTTAGACCCCTTCTTTCCACTCGTTAATCCTACTTCAGAATTTATAGAGATCAAAGACACGTTACCGTAACGTCTTTCAAATCTCCCTATAAGACTCTCTATCACTTCATAAAAATATTTTCCTTTGTACTCCGTAAGTACGGATTCCCTATTGTAATACCCAAGTATTACTTCATGATCTTCCGGTTCAGTCATTCCAGCTCTTACCAAGACCATTCCATACTTGTCTACTTCTACGGAAATCTCATAAAAATTTAGACTCTCTAACTTACCGTTTACATACCCTAAGATTGCGTGTATCTCCCACGGTAGGAATCTCACTTCTCTTCCCACATATCTCTGATATTTTAATTTCCCATAAAAACTCTTTATCAGCAATTCTGCATTTAATGTCTGGGATAATGAATCTTTAAGCCTAAATCTTACCTTTCCACAATCATTGTATTCAACCTTATCCCCCACAGTACCCAACACGAATGATTTAACCTTTACTTTTTCCATTCCCTTACTTTTCCTCTTCTGTTTCTATTTAAATTAACTCAAAACCTCAAATTTTCCAGTCTAAATAAACAAGTATCCAAGCCTAAATCTAACGTAAAAGATAAAACGTGAAATCCTACTTATCTAGACTATTTTTATAGGATTCTAGTACAAATTCAACCTATAAATTAGTACCTGTTTTCCTATTCTTAAAAATTCACTTTTTATCTACCAATCAGAAACAGTTACATCTGCTAAGCTCTTTGAATACAGATCGCTATCTTTTTTAATCCTTTCAGATAACTCCAAAAGAAGCATCAACCTGTTGTAATAAATAGAGTTATTATTTGGATTTACCCCTTTCTGAATGGGCGAACTGTTAAGGTAGTCAATTACTTTCTTATATGCTGAGTTATAATATTTACCTAACATATCCTTTGCTTCTTCTATATCTATTAAATCTCTATAACAAATCCAAGCACTATTGTTCTTAGAAACCCTATCTAACATCATTGATAGAACCAATATCTCCGACGATAATATTTCCATATCCATACTCATACCCTTTTCAGCCGTATAATTAATGAAGTTGTGCCGTTTCCATAAAAGCTCTCAGAGAGTTCCTTAACTTCAACTATCCCATAAAAACTTATTAGCTCTTTATTAAACCTAGTTATTTCACTCTCATTACAATATGTACTCGAGACTAATGCAATATTATCATTCCCATCTCTCAAGCAAAAAGCATGATCAATATAAGGATAACCCACCAATGATGGGTTCTTGGGAAAACCTTTAGCAAATGCATGAGCACCCTTATCCGACCCTGCGCAAAACAGATATGGTAAAGGAACATCTCTATCAAAATACCCCATTTGGATATACCCCTGACCCTCTGCATACCCTTTTAAATAAGACCACCCCTCATCAGAGAAACTACAGAGCTTTTCTCTACTATCATCATTAATAAGATACCACATAATAAATAATAACCCTCCAAAACTATATTAATTATAGTTATTTTAGCATATTTTTACTACAATTAATATAATATCACATAAACTTGTTTTTGATTAGAAAAAACGGAGTAAGTCATTTGGCTTACTCCTTCTAAACACCATTATAGTAATGCTTTAATATCCTCAGCTAAAACTGACATCAACTCTAACCTGCACTTTGGACAAATTGTCCCAGTACAATATGAAATCTTACCATCCTTAGAAAACTTGATTGATCTTAAACTACTGGGATCTAAATCCCTACTTCCACAAGCTACACAGGAAACTGACCCCTCATCTCTCTCAACACTTATCATTATTCTACGCTCCTTAACCTCTTCCAGTACTGCCAAACCCACCCCTGTTTTTATTTCCTAATGTATCAACAGCATTGAACTTTATACTAGGTTGATGCTGAAATACTCTGAATTGGCAAATTCTATCATTTACATGTATTTCTGTATCTCTTGTAGCTAATACAGGCATCATCCACTGATCCCCGTCACCACAGTAGGACTCATCTATAACACCTATACTATTTGTCTGGATAATTCCAAAATTCTTAAAGGTAGAACTTCTAGGAGCAATAATAGCTTCATACCCTTCTGGAAGAGATATTGCCACTCCAAGAGGGATTAATTTAAAATCACCTTTCTTAAGAGTAATATTCTCAGCACACCGGAGATCTACCCAATCACTCTTTGCCCCTTCTATGTTTTTTAATGGTTCCACTTTGTCACTTAAGTATTTAATATTAATATCCATAATTGCTTCCCCTACTTGTAATTTTTTCTTTTGCTCTTAAATATTACCATAGTTTAATAGTATTTACTACTCCATGCACTACGATAAACCACTACTCTTCCTCTTTGTAAACTGTACCGTTGCGACCATCACAAATACCCAAAGCCCACATATATCCCTTATTAGCTTCTCCACTTCTAAATCTCCTAGGAGACCTATTTATAGCTCTATCCGTTCCACATTTCAAAGTTACCCTGTCGAATGTTACTTTCAATACCTTATATTCTTTAGGAACATAACTATTATCATCCCACTCCATCACTGTATAGCTATCTCCTACTTTAAATGGATGCCTTATTTCCTGCTCCTCTGGCTCCTTTTTCTCAAGCACTTTCTGTATCTCCGCATAGGAAGCTACCCCTCCCATACCAGCTGCTCCTCCATCAAGTATCTCATACTTAATGTTTTTAGGTCCTAATCCTATAACTCTACAACGCCCCCATCGTTTTAACCCTACTATGTACCCTTTCTTAATGTTTTCCTTTGAGAAAGCTATCCCTCCTAGAGAGTCTATGCAATCATGATAATAAATAGATTTACTTATGTTTTGTTCTATTATATCCTCCGTAGAGTCAATCCAACCGTATAATACAGTTTCTGTAACCACTTCTCCTGAATACCGCTTTATTATCTCACCTTTTCTTACCCTCTCTAATAATTCCTCATAATGATCTAAATTCTTCTTCTGAGCTCTTATTACCTTCTCTGCTTCTTCTATTCTTCTTTGACAGAAAGCTTTATCAGTTGGTTTTGTTCCACTTGCAGTTGCTCTTGCTACTTCAGCTCTCTCTTTATAATAGTCAGACTTCTTAAATTCATCAAAACCTCTCTCATAAGCATCGAACATCTTACTTCTTCTATTTGAAAATGCCCTTCCAGAAGAGCTGCTTATATTCGGCTGAGTAAAGAATGCTGTATCCCCATGCATATCATTGATTGGCTTTTGCAACTGATCAGCTCGTTTAACGGCTTTTTCAGCTCTATCCTCATATCTCTGAGCTCTGGATTCAGCTCTCTCAGCTTTTCTTTCCATCTGTTCTTCAAAAGAAAGTTTTTCACCATATTTACCTTTGTCTACCAGACCCAAACTTTTCGCTACTTCTAAAGCCCTCCAAGTATTTGGCATTTTTGCCCTGCTTACCCATGCTTTCTTTCCTCTACTAAATAGATAATTACTTTTTATAGAAGCCTTTTCATCTTCAGATAAGTTTTGATAAGATTCTTTATCAAAATACAACTCTATCTTACCGGTTTCCTGGTTTAGTAAATAAGAACCTTTACTTTCAAGTTCAAGAGAGTCTTCATCTATATTGAGAGATATACTTATTAGACCATCATTTGTAAAATGCACTGTAAACATATCTATGTCTACATCAATTTTCTGAAAATACTCCACTATTGAAATTAGATGTTTATCATTCATCACAGTACCCATTGAGTAAGCATTTGACGAGTCTAACCCATCAGAACTTTTTACACTAATAAGTACTGATGTATCACTGTTATTACATCTCAAAGTTAAGACATATTTAACTCCATCCTTTATTTTGTTTATAATCTGAAATAGACAATACCCCCTGCTGAACTCATAAAAACTATGGGCAATGCTACTTCTTATGTCTATTTTCATTTGTTTAGATGACATAGTTACCTCCTTAATCTTAAAAGATCCTCGAACTTAGTTCCTTTCAACATCCAATCTATTTTCTTCTTCCCTAAGAAATACTTTCTCTTTTGACATGTTCCCTTATTTCCTCTATTTTCACAACAATCTTTAAAATAGCAGACAGGAAAGTCTCTCATTGATTTACTGTATTTAAATGCCTCACCAGAAGTCAAAACAGTTAACCTATCAGTAAATAACACTTCTAAGCTTAGATATTTCAATCTATTTTTTTCCAAATAAAAGTTTAGATCAGTATCATTTATAAAATTAGAGACTAATAATAAATATTCAAAGGACAGATAATCTTTATCAAAATATGCTTTTATATTTTTATCTTTGCATACATTATACGGATCGTCTATATCACTTCCAAAAGCACAAAAATCCACTAGAAGAAACATTGTACTATTCTTGAATAAATCCTCCTTTAAACATTTTATCAAATTACTTTTACCTGCACTATTTTCTCCTAGTATCATAGATGGATTAACAGCACCACCATGTAGCATCTTATTAAAAATATAAAATCTGACCCATTACCCTCTGTCATTACATACTCTACTTCTCCATAGGGGATGCATTCCTGAGGGTAATCATATGCTTTTTCTAAATAATGTTCTTTTCCATTCTTTACAAAATTATAAATTTCATCTGCTGAATAACTCAAATTAGGCACCTTACTTCTATTGATTATA
>JABLTO010186162.1_pt1 | contig 26062 bp, 16 predicted proteins | sample 7160091 | NCBI WGS metagenome assembly JABLTO01 (sample SAMN14651225, study PRJNA627086) | human gut metagenome | isolation source: feces | host: Homo sapiens
AATTATATGCAAAAATAAAAGGGCGGCGGCCGCCGCCCCCAGCCTGCCCCCAAAGTCAGTTTTCAGCAAGATATTGCTTTGAATTGATAGCCCAAAGCCCATATTTCGCTTTCCAAGCCGCAGCGGCAATGTCGCAATATCTTGCTGAAAACGGCGTGAAATCGGCGAAAAATTTCATTGCCGCGCCGCCCTGGTAGGCATGGCTAAGCAGGGGACGGCGATCAAATCAAAATGAAATTTTTCGCAAAGTAGGTTTATCGACACGCTCAAAGGGCGGCGGCCGCCGCCCTTTATAGCTGCACTTTGATTTCCCGTCCGCACTTTAGGGATTGCTCGATGGCGCAGCTGACCTTGACCGGCCAAAGCAACTCTGCGCGGCTTTGCGGCGCCGCCGTACCGGATAACACCTTTATAAAATATTCCAGCTGGAGCCTTGGCGTCTCAAACAGCGACATCTCGCGCATGGCCGCCGTCCCGTCTTTGAAGTAAGCGCCAATGTGCAAGCCGCCGTAGTTTGCAGCAAAATTCATGATAAGCGGAAACGTTTCATACTCTGCAACCACAACCGCGTTTTCTCCCACACAATGCGCCGCCACCGAACGGATTTTCTCGCCGAAGGCGGCATAAGCCGCACACAAAAGATGATGCGTATAAAAATGAATGCCGCCGTACTCCGGCTGATCGTTCAGCGGAAACGAGAGATACCCGGCGTTTGGCGCGCCTTTTTTCCGGATTTCCTCTCTCATGGCGGCAACCGCTGGAGAAAATGAAACCGCACTGCCCGAAATCAGCACCGTATGATTTTTTTCGGCCGCGTCCACGATTTTCTCCGCCTCTTGCACGCTGCAGCATAGCGGTTTATCCACAAAGACCGAAACTCCCTTTTGCAGACAGGCAAGCGCATGCTGCGTATGCGCCCGTCCGTCCCGGTGCATGATCATGACGGCATCGGCGGCATCGATAACCGCCGCCGCGGACGGCGCGGCACAAAGTCCGACCGATTTTGCAACCGCCTCCGCCTCTTCGCGCTTTTCTCCATAGACAGCCGTCTCCGCAGCGCTGTATATCCCCTCAGAAAGATAGGCGCACACCTCGCGGCTATGGCCGCTCCCAATGCCGCCGTCCGTCCCGATGATGCCGATCTTCCATCTCTTTTTCATCTCTGCTCACTCCCGGCCGCAATAGATTTTGTCGATCAGCCGCATGACCGATCTTCCGTATTCGGCAGTCGGCATCTCGGACGGTTTTCCTTCCGTCAGCTTTTTAAATTCGATCAGCTGCCGGTGCATATGCTTTTGATCCTCGCCGTCCAGCAAAACGGTTTCCTTGCCGTCCGGCGTGTACCCGGTCACACGCGTACCGCTAACGCGCAGCGTTCCTTTTTCAAAGGAATATAAGACGTCATATCCGCTCGGCGTATAGCCGTTAAAGCTCACTGCCGCCGAAAAGCCGTTTGGAGTGTGAAAGAACAGCTGTGCATGTCCCTCGACCTCATATCCCGGCGCATTGCCATAGACCGCGGACACCGCAGTGTCCGTGATCCCTGCAAGATAGAACATCTTGTCAATGGCGTGGGCACCGTAGTTCATGATGATACCGCCGCCGGCCTTTTGCCGGTCAAAAAACCATTTCGGCCGGTTTTCCGTAAAATAGCGGATGCTTCGTCTCTCGTTCATCATTAAAAGCCGTCCCAGCTTTTTGGAGTCTGTGGCACGCTTTACCGCTTGGTTTACCAAATAAAACCGCTGAATATGCCCGACGGCCAAGATCTTACGGTGGCTTTTCGCCGCCGCAATCATTTTGTCGCACTCTGCCGCCGTGTTTGCCATCGGTTTTTCAACCAGTACATGCACTCCGCAGTTTAAAAAGTATTCCGCCGCAGGCGCATGCAAAAAGTGCGGCAGGTTTAAAATCACCGCGTCCGGCTTTGCAATGCGGACGATTTTTTCATAATCCGTGCAGTACGGCACGGAGTACTGCACGGCAACCTGCCTTGCCTTCTCCTCATTAATATCGCAAACCGCGCAAAGCGTAAAATCCTCTAAATCGGCAATTGCCGCAAGATGATCCATACCGATGATTCCCGTTCCTACCACTGCAATCTGCACGATGACTGTCCTCCCTCAGCACGTCTTTTAGGATGCCGGATTGACCGGCACTGCCTCCATGTACGGAACCAGCGTGTCAAATCCGTCAAGCACCATAACCTTGATATAGGTATCTTCGCTCTCGCCGGTGTTCTTTAAGGACGCACACACCATGCCCTCGCCGGTCACGGCCGCGGAGGTGATATCCACCGAAAGCAGCGCGTTGGTGGTCTTATCATACCTTGCGATGGCGACCGCAAAGTTCTTGCCGGCGCCGTCCTTTACAAACAATTTGGCATCGACCTGACCGTAATCGCTGTAAGCAGACGGAGTTACCAGTCTGAGGTTTTCCTCGGTCTTAACGCCCTCCACACCGCTGTAAATCGCGAGATTATCGACCGACATGTTGAAAATCCAGAGCTTTCCGATGCCGCCCGGCGTTCCGTCAAAGGGAAGACCTGTCGCAATCTTTTTGCCGCGGACAGACAGATCAAAGGTGTTATCGATAAAGTTCAGCTCCAGCTTGATCTTATTCCAGATGGTGGTGTCCATGGTTCCGCGCGCAGTGCCGTTCTGATCGGTAATATTACAGGTTTTTCCGTCCTCTGCCATGGTAAAGCCAAGCTTTACATAGTTGCCGTAATCTCCGCGTACGAAAAGCCGCAGCAGTTACTGAGCGCGGCATAGAACGCATCACCGCTGATGTCGCCGCGCAGCAAAACGTCCGCACCCAATGCGAAAAACGCCGTGCTTTCTTCAAGACTTGCCCGATACAGGCCATCACCCATCGCAGGCGCTGCAATTCTTGCCATGCCGTCCGCATCGGTTTTTATATCTGCCGTACCGGCCGATGTAAAGCTCTTTGGCCGAAAGTCTGCAGCGTAGGACAACGCCACCGAATACGAAGTATCCGGCGCGCCGTAAACCACAAAGCCGTCCGCATCGGCAAAAATGCCGCCGCGGTCGCTCTTTGCCGACACAGTGACCGTTTTGGTGCCGTAAAAGGCGGCGTCCTCCAGCCACCGGGCGTATACGGTAAACTCTCCCGGCACCGCGTTCGGCAGCACACGCAAAATGCCGTCCGTGCTGATGCAGGCGCCCTGTCCTTCGGGGCTGATCTGATAAACCACATCGCGGTTTTCCACCCGGTATTCTGCCATAACCGTCCCGAAAGCGGAGGCCGCAACCTCTTCTCTGCCGTTTGCCGTAAAGCGGTCGCGCATGACCCTGATCTGCTTTTTCAGGCGGCGCTCGCCGATAGTGGCAATCAAAAGATAGGTGCCGTCCTCACTCTTTGGCGAAACGGTGACGGTTCCGTACGCATCCACCGACACGCCGCGGTTTTCGGGATAGAGCGCATAGGACGCATCCGCAAAGGTTTCGTTCTGATCCGCCACCCGATAGTCTGTCCGCTTTTCTCCCTCACCGGGAAGAATCCGAATCACATCATCACCGGTCAGGTGATATACGGTGCTCTGCCGCACCAGCGATACGGTCTTTTGATACAACTTGCCGCCGCAGTCTGCCAAAACGGTATAATCACCCTCGGCCGCTGCGGACGATACGGTAAGCTGACCGTCCGGCGTAATCCAAATTCCCTCGGCCGATTCCATCGAAAATTCCGCCGCCGCAGACGATGCGCGGTTTTTGACCGTGTAGACCTCGGTCACCGTTTGCCCGTCCTGCGGAATCGCCAGCACGGATTTTCCGCATATGGAAAACGCACCGTTTTCGATCCCGTCATAGACTGCTACATTATCCACGGACGAGCGCGAGAACCAGAGCTTTCCGATATTGCGCACTGCCGCCGAATCCGCCAGCGGCAAATCCTCGCCGTGCTTTTCGCCGTCAATATATAGGGTATAGCTTCCCGCATCAAAGTTCAGTTCGATCTTGATTTTGCACCACTTGCCGGCGGCAATGCTGCCAAGATCGGCATCTAAATTATCCCGGATTTTCAGCGTTCCGCCCTCGTTTGTCAGTCCGAGCTTTAAATAGGTTCCCCAATTCATCGACTGACCCAAATCCAGGATCATGCCGGAGGACGCATCCAGATAAATGTCAAAATCTAACGTGGCAAGCCCGGAATTTCCCTCACGAAACGTTGTTTGCAGCGAATTTGCCACCACCGCTGCCTGGCCGTCCGTTTCCACAAAGCTGAGCGTTCCCAAGGAGCGCGGCAGCGTGGGATCGTTAAAGTCGTCAAAAAAGCCGTCCCTGACCGCCACCGTATAATTTTGATACACGGCCGGATTGTCCGCTGCCGCAGCGGTCACCGTGATTTGTCCTGCCGCCGCATTTTTGTCTAGGTATAAATTGCCGTTTTCGTCCATTTCGCCTTCGCTGCTGCTCCAGACGATTTCTTTGGGGCAGGGCTTTCCGTTTTCACTGTACGCCGCCGTATAGGTCACGGCAGCCGTTGCTGCGGAATTTGGCTTTAACACGCTGTTTAGTCCCGACACGGTAATGCTCGTCTCGGCCGCCTTGCCCTCCGTCACAACGGTGCCGCTGAAAAACTGCAGATCGTCAATCTCCTTATCGCGATCCAGCAGCATACGATCCAGACCGTTTACCTTATCGCCCTGAAACGAAAGGCCGCTGCCGACCCGATCCAGAATCACCGCAAGGGACGCCAGGGATTTGTAGTGTTCCAGTCCGTAGGTGCCGTTCATGGGGTGCCGTCCGTGAAAGAGATAGCTGCCGTCACTGTAAAACCCCTCCTGCATCCCGGTACTGTAACGCACATCCCGATCCTTGTGATAAAACAATCGCTGCGCTGCATCGTAACCGTTTGCAAACCGCGCCGCATCCTCCGCCAAAATGGCAGAGGCAATCACCACATAGGTAGTACAGGCCTTGTTGGAATCATTCATACCGACCTGGGGCACAAAACGGGAGATATCCGCAAGGTATTGCTGCCGCTCCTCCTGCGGCACAAGACCGTCCGTGACGGCCAGGGTATGAACCAGCGCGGTCGGCGCACCGATCATCCAGTCCCACCAGTTATCGGCCGTCACCGCAGTGTACCAGCCCTCCTCTCTCCACTCTGCCTCACCGTACCGATGCGCATGCATCCAGGAAAGCCCGAATCGCAGCCGCTCTCCCAAAGCGGCGTCTTTATAATAGGAAGAGCGCGGTGACGCATAAGCCTGTGCCATGGTATAGAGATTGGTGTAATCGGTCGAAAGCGCGGCGGTACTGTGCGGCACGCTGTTTCCCCAGAGGGAGGGCGCGTCCTCCGATTCTGCCATGCTGCCAAGCAGATCTTTGCAGCGGCGGTCGATGGCCGCGATACGCGCCGTCTCCTCCGGCCGCTGATCCGCCGTGCCGTTTCCGATGAGGTAGGATTTCAGGCTATCCTTCAGCGTCTGAAAATCCGCTTTTGTCTCAGGCATACGGTCATCGGCCACAATCGGCACAAGATAGATATCGTCGATATACAGCACGGTTTCGGTATTTGGCACACAGTCCCATCCGTAGGCCGAAAAGCCGATCCGATTGATGCCCTTCATGCTGCCAAAGCGCACCGGATTCATATCGGCAAGGTCAATGCTGATTTTCTTCCAGCCCTTAAAGTCTGCCTTAAAGTGACCGTACTGATACCGCCACGGTTTGCTGCCGTTTTGGGTGTTTTCCAGATAGACCGCAATGGATGCGTCCGTCTTTTTTTCGGAATACACCCAAAAATTGATGCTTTAATACTGTATCCAGTTTAAGTTTTCCGAAATCGGAAAGGTCAGCGTCTTTCCATCGGCCTGGTTTTTCGTATGCTTGTCCCATTTTGCGGTATAAAGCGAGGTCTTGCACCGCAGGCTGCTGGCCGCAGCCACGCCGTCTTTTTCGATCATGGCTTTATCGTTCATACGCACCACATAGACGGCGTTTTGCGCCGCCGCGGCGTGGCTGAACCGACACGGCGGACAAAGCAGAAAAATGATAAAAATCAGAAAGAGCCATCCTTGTTTTTTCATGATTTCATTCCTTTTTATTTTTGTCTTTTTTTTCATCATAACGCCCGAATCAACTCGGTGCAAGTGAAAAAAACAGGAAAACGTGGAAATTTTATTCTTTTGCCTGCTTTGTACGAAAAAACGCCCGTCCGAATTTCTCGGACGGGCGCTTTGGCACCAATATTTTATAAACTAACGCACCAGTTTGATGGTGACGATTTCAAAATTCTGTACCGGCAGCTGAAGTTTTCTGCCGTCAAATTCCAGCTTTTTCTCGTTTTCCTCCATCAGATTGCAGAGGTACGCCTCCTGAAAATCAAAGCCAAAGGTCAGGGTCGGACGGGATTTTTGGTTATAGCTGTCGTATAGCCGCACGATAATACTATCGTCATCCTCCGCCTTTTTCACGGTCTCTACACAGATGTTTTCGGCATCGCAGGAAACCAGCGAGTACACCGCCGGCAGACTGCCGTTCGATGCCGAAACCGCCATGGCCTCAAGCGGCATATTAAGATGATACCCCTCCTGAACGGTGCCGCCCTGGGTCAAGCCGCCGATATGCGGATAAAGCGCATAGGTAAACGTGTGCTTGCCCCGATCAGCCGTGGGGTTTGGATAGGTTGCCGCTTTGAGCAGCGACAGGCTCAGCACATTTTCTTCGGCGCTGTAACCGTACTTGCAGTCATTGAGCAGGCTTACGCCGTACCCGGTCTCGGACAAATCACCCCATTTATGACCGCATACCTCAAACTTTGCCGCATCCCATGAGGTATTTTGATGCGTTGGCCGCGCAAGGTGGCCGAACTGCACCTCATAGGTTGCCTCGGTGGTGCGGATATCCAGCGGAAACGCCGCTTTAAGAAGAACGTGATCCTCCTGCCAATCCACCTCGGTCACGAAATCGATGCGCTTTGATTCCGGCTTTAACACGATATCCTGACAAATGGTGGATTTTTGATACTTTCTGACAACGCGATAGCCGTTTTCGATCGGCGTTACCTCGCTGACATCGTCGCAAAGCCACATCTTTTGTTTATAGTAGTCGGTGATCTCCCAGGCGTCAAAGGTTCTGGGATAATCCTCATAGATCTCTAGCCGGTTTGCCGCCGCACCGTCAGCGATGACCTCACGGTCTGCCTCTTTGTCATAGACCGACACGATCTGATAGCTTTTATCAAACAAAACGCGCAGCCGGTCGTTTTCGATACAGTGATCGCCCACTTTGCTTGTCAGCGCGGTCGGTAAATCTGCAATCACCCGATAGCCGTGCGCCGGAACGTCCTCTGCAAGGTACGTCTTTCCGTTTACACGCACATAGTCCGAACGGGTGTAGGCGGTGGGGTTATATACCAAAATACCGCCGTCGGTCGCAAGATTTTTTGCGATGGCGCCCAGCTTTTCGTCCACGATGGCACGGCCTTCCTTCAAAATCCGCGCGTATTCGACATCGGTGACATCATAAACCTCTTTGATCGAGGAACCGGGGATAATATCGTGGAACTGATTGAGCAGAATATTCAGCTGATTTTTATGCATGGTCTCGCTGTCATAGGAACCGCCATTGACGATCATATCGGTAACTGACAGGGTTTCTGCCTCCTGATAGAGCAGCTCGCTCTTGCGGTTATTCCGCTTATTTTTGGCAATCGAGGTATAGGTGCCGCGGTGCATCTCCAGATAAAGCTCCCCATCCCATTTGGGCGTACGGCGCAGCTCCTTGGTATTGCGGTAAAAGTCTGCCTCGATCTTATCGTAATAGGCGGTCGCTGTTTCCATCTCCAATTTGGGAAGTCCCGGAATCCCGTACTGCATTCTGCGGTAGTTTTCCAGCATCTCAGCGGTAGGTCCGCCGCCGCCGTCCCCGTAGCCGAAGGTCAAAAGGGAGCGATCCGACAGGCTCTTGTCCTTAAAAATCTCCCAGGTTCTCTTCAGCACATAATCCGGCTGCAGCATACCGACATAGCTTTCGATAAACGAGGTGAAAATCTCGGTGCCGTCAAGTCCCTTCCACAAAAAGATATCATGCGGCATGGTATCTGTCTCGTTCCAGGCAATCTTGGAGGTAAAGAACCGATCAACACCGCTCTTTCTGAGGATCTGCGGCAGTGCGGCATTATAGCCGAACACGTCCGGCAGCCAGAGCATACGGCTCTCTACGCCGAATTCCTCTTTCATAAACCGCTTTCCGTAAAGGATCTGGCGCACCAGGCTCTCGCCGCCGGTCAGGTTACAGTCGGCCTCCAGCCACATCGCGCCCTCGACCTCCCAGCGCCCCTCTATCACGCGCTCCTTGATCTGCCGGTACAAATCCGGGTTGGCCTCCTTGACGTGCTGATACAGCTGCGGCTGACTGGACATGAACTTGTATTCCGGGTACTGCCGCATCAGATTCAGCACGGTTGCGAAGCTGCGCTCCGCCTTTTCTCTGGTCTGCGCCACCGTCCACAGCCAGGCAACATCGATATGGGTATGCCCGATGCAGCTGATGATGCCGTCACTGTGACCGCAAAGCTTTTCATAAAATTCCTCTTTGAGATAAGCGCGCGTCATCTCGATGCTCTCATAAAAGTCCCTGGAATAAAAGTCACGGAGGTCAAGGCGTAAAAGCGCCTTATCCAGACAGTCCCGCATTTTGATATAGTCATAGGACTTTTCATCGATGATACACAGGGTATCATACGGAACTTTAAGATCATAATAGAGCTGACAAACCGCATCGTCCCGCAAAAAGAGGCTTGGGATTACGTCAAAGTTCCCCTCCTGCATTCCGGTATAAAAATAAATATCCATCTCATAGGGGCGGTCAAACTCCAGCAGCAATGCGGTGTGATTGACGTCAAGCGCCTGGACGGCCTTGCCGTCGATATAGACAAGCCCCTGCGGATTGCACGCGTCCCACTGTCCCTCACGGCCGGTTTTCATACCGAAATAAAGCTTTTTATGCGCACTCTCCGGCGTTGCCGGCAGGCTGAAATGCAGCCAATAATGCGTGTCGGTGCCGCAAAAACGCTGTCCTTTTTCAAATGTTTTCCAATCCGTATTGACCGGCGGCGGTGTGCTGCCCATCTTGTAGGTATCACAGTATAGATACGTAAAATCCGGCTCCGAAAGCGGCGTATCCATCAGTTCTGCCAGCTTTTCGGCTGCAACCCTGATTTTTTCTTTGATAAAATCCATGGTTCTCCTCCTCATCGTCATGGCGGCAGCAACGGCTTTGCGGTTTTTCTGTGCTACGCATCCTTGCCGCCCTTTTTCTTTGATAAATCTATCATAAAACATTCGGCATAAAAAAACTACCGTTGACTTGATATAAGTTTTATGGTATTGTGATATTGGTGATCAATGATGGAAGTAAAAATGCTGGATAAAAAATATCATGTGGATGAAAAGACCGGCTTTAAACTGCGGTATGTCAAAAGCACGACCGAATATTTTCGGCCGCACTACCACAATTATATGGAGATTTTTCTCATGCTGCGCGGCAGCTGCCGCCATCGGATCGGAGACGCGACCCGCACGCTGCATGAAGGATATTTATTATTGATTCGTGATTTTGACGTTCATGATTACGCCTGCATCGATGAAGAGGAATTTCATATGTTAAACCTTGCCATTGAAACGGAAAGTGTTTTGGGCGCTTTTTCGTATTTGGGAGATGGCTTTGACAAAAACGCGCTGCTTGATGCCAAGGAGCCGCCCTGTATCATATTATCCGAGCGCCAAAAGGAAAAGCTTTTTTACGCCCTGATGGAGCTGAACGGCATTGAGAACGCGGCAGCGGCTAAAACAAAGATGCGTGCCACGCTGGTGCATATCCTGACGGCTTATTTTCAAGACTACACCGAGGCGCGCAGCGATATTCCGCTCTGGCTGGAGATCACCTATGAAAAAATGCAAAAGCCCGAAAATTTTATCCGCGGCGGCGAACAGATGCTTGCCATCTCCGGCAAAACAAGGGAGCATCTTGCGCGGTCGATGCAAAAATACTACCACACCACGCCGACGGCCTATTTAAACGAGCTTCGGCTCAACTATGCCGTCAATCTGCTGCAATCGAGCAACCTCAGCGTGACCGACATCTGCTTTGAATGCGGCTTTACCAACCTATCCTGGTTTTATCAGCTGTTTGAACGGGAATTTCACATGCGCCCGGCGCAGTTCCGCAAGGCGCGCCACAGCTGACGCCCCTTGCGCACAGGAATCAGGCAAAGGAATCCTCTAAAAACGCAAGAATACCGGCATACACCCGTTCCTTTTCGCTCTCTAACAACAATTCGTGCCGCAGCTTTGGATACAGGCGGAGTGTGACATTGCGATAGCCGCGCGCTTTCAAAAACCGTACCAGATGTCTCGCTTTTTCGGGGCTTTGCACCACCGGATCCTCAACCCCTGCCAGAATCAGAATCGGCAGCGCCTTGTTTTGCATCTGCCACCCTTTTTTGACATAGGCGCGCTGCATCAAGGAAAAAAGGTGATAGTAGCCGTTTACGCTAAAGTGATAGTTGCAAAGCGGATCCTCCAAATATTTAAGCACTTCGTGCGGATCGGAATTGAGCCAGCCGCCCGGCGTATCATAGCCGCGGTTATACATGCCGTTTGACGCACGGTACAAAAACTTGCTGCAATACCTGCCGCCATGGCGGCCGCTAAGGTATTTTGCCAGAGCAGCCGCGAACCCGGCCGCCGCCTTATAGGTCGGCGGTCCGCACAGGATGACCTTTTGCACCGCATCGTCATGTTCTTTGAGGTAGCAGCGCAGAATGAGCGAACCCATGCTATGGCCGAGGATCCAGACCGGGAGACCGGGAAACCGCGCCTTTGCGTAACACGTCACCTGATAAAGATCCTCCACGGTGTCCGTCCAATCCTCGGTATAAAAGTAGCCGAGATCCTTCATATCCTTTACGCTGGCGCCATGTCCGCGGTGATCGTGAATCACGCAGGCAACCCCATGCCGGTTTAAAAATTCCATAAAAGGAAAGTAGCGTTCTTTATGTTCCATCATACCGTGTGAAATCTGCATCACTGCGCGCGGCGTCTCCTTCGGCATTGACACCGCAAGCTGAAGCTGCAAACCGTCACGCGCCGACTTAAGTTTTGTAAACTCCATGTTGTTTCATCCTTTCGTCTTTTCCGTGTGCCTGCTCTCTTCCTATTATACCACAAAAAAGCGGCTGTGACATATTTTTTGTTTTAATATTTGTCAAAGGCTTGCAAAAAAAGATTTCTGTGCTATAATAAGCAGAGAATATGTCAATTTGCGGCGCGCAATGCGCCCTTTTTTATCGTTTTGACGGAGGAGGGATTTTCGATGTCAAAAATCAAGCCGGGCGCAATCCAAGAGGTGGATATGTGCCACGGGCCCCTGACCTTAAAAATTATTGCCTTTACCATACCGCTCATCATCTCCAGAATGCTGCAGCTTTTATTTAACGCTGCCGATGTGATTGTGGTCGGCCGCTTTGCCGGCAGCGAGTCACTCGCCGCCGTTGGTTCGACTTCTTCGCTCATCAATCTTCTGGTAAATCTGTTTGTCGGGCTATCGGTCGGCGCTAATGTGATTCAGGCACGCGCCTTTGGTCTGCAGCATCAAAAGGATATCCGCGAGACCCTGCATACCTCCATGCTGATCAGCATTTTCGGCGGTGTGCTCCTGATGCTGATTGGGATTCCGCTATCCCGGTACTCTTTAGAATGGATGGGCTCGCCGGAGGATGTCATTGACCTGTCAACGCTGTATCTTCGCATTTACTTTTTAGGTATGCCGGCCATGATGATCTACAACTTCGGCGCCGCCGTGTTAAACGCCGCCGGCGACACCAAGCATCCGCTTTATTATCTTATGGCTGCCGGCGTGGTCAACGTGGTCTTAAATTTATTTTTTGTGATTGTGTGCGATCTGGGTGTTGCCGGGGTTGCCATCGCGACCGTACTCTCTCAGTTTTTATCGACCTTTCTCGTGCTGCGCTGCCTGATGCGCAGTGACGGAAGTATGAAACTGGAGCGAAAGTACCTGAAAATCAGCCGCGATAAGCTGACCCAGATTTTAAAAATCGGGTTGCCGGCCGGCGTACAGGGCATGGTGTTTTCCCTGTCCAACATTGTTTTGCAGTCGGCAATCAATTCCTTCGGTTCCGCCACCATGGCCGGGAATGCCGCCGCGCAGAGCATCGAGGGTTTTATCTATGTGGCGATGTCGTCCTTTCAGCAGGCAGCGCTCACCTTTACCGGCCAGAACGCCGGTGCAAGACAGTGGAAGCGTGTGCGCCACACCTACTTTTTGTGCTCCGTTCTGGTTGCGGTCTGCGGCGCGGCGCTCAGCCTGCTTGCTCTTTTGTTCGGGCGCGAACTGCTGGGGATTTACACGGATAAGCCGGAGGTCATCGTCCAGGGCTTAATCCGTATGCAGTACATCTGTACCACCTATGCGCTTTGCGGTCTTATGGATGTTGCGGTCGGCAGTCTGCGCGGACTCGGACATTCCGCCATTCCGATGGTGGTCTCGCTCTGGGGTGCGTGCGGTCTGCGGATTTTGTGGGTTGCCACCGTCTTTCGGGCAGACCACACCTTAAATAACCTCTACATCACCTATCCCATCAGCTGGACCATCACGCTTGCCGCTTTAATCATCTGTCTTTTGGTTGTATGGCGGCGCCAGTGCAGAGATTAGGCGAAAAACTTCTTTGCAGCAAAAAGCACCGGACAAAATGCCCGGTGCTTGAGCGTGTCGATAAACCTTATTTTGCGAAAAATTTCATTATGATTTGATCGCCGTCCCCTGTTCCGCCATGCCTACCTCGGCGGCGCGGCAATGAAATTTTTCGCCGATTTCACGCCGTTTTCGGCAAGATATTGCGACATTGCCGTAACGGGGCGATGATTGCCGGTGGCAATCGTCCATCGCTGACCGAGGCGAGAGCCGAGACCGGCGGTGGATCTTTGGGCGTAGGGCTATCAGTTCAAAGCAATATCTTGCTGAAAGCCGACTTTGGGGGCAGTCTGAAGCACCGGGCAAAATGCCCGGTGCTTTTTTATCATTGTTACGGTTCGTACCAGAAAATGTCGTCGTTGCCGAGCAGACGGCTGAGCGCCTCCATAAAGAAGTAGTCGCCGTAGATCAGGCCAACGTTGACGTTTTGGTTTGCTGTGCAGTGGCCGGTACCCTCGTTTAAGATACACTGCTTTTTGTCGTTATCCAAATTACTGTAATTCTCTGCCAAAGATTTCAGCATCCGAACCGCCGCGGTCTCGTATGCCTCTTTTTCACACTCCGGCACGTGCTTTGCAATCTCCAAAAGGCCGCAGGCCGTGCAGGACGCTGCTGAGGTGTCACGCGGCGTATCGGCATTGCGCGCTACGCGGAAATCCCAGTGTGCCACATAATCCTCCGGGAGGTTTGCCAAAAAGTAGCTTGCCGCCCGTTTTGCGCCGTCCAAAAATTCCGGATCCTTGGTGTGCCGATAGCTGAGCGCCAGGCCATAGATTGCCCACGCCGCACCGCGCGACCAGGCAGAATCGGGCGTTGCCGCCTGTCCCTGGATCGACTCGATCAGTTCACCGTTTTCCGGGTCAAAGGACAGTACATGGTTCACCGAACCGTCCGGCCGCATAAAGTGCTTCAGTACCGTTTTTGCATGTGCCACGGCAATGTGACGGAACCGCGGATTTCCCGTTACCTCACTCGCCCAGTATAAAAGCGTTAAATTCATGGTGCAATCAATGATGGCCCAGCCATCCTGCGAATTCCAGGCCTGGATAAACTGTCCGGCAAGGTTAAACCGTGACGCCAGGTAAGACGCCGCCTTTAAGCAGCGGATCTTAGATGCCTCGTTTTGTTTGAGGCGGTATTGTGCGCCGGCAGACGGCATCCACAAAAAGCCTGCGTCATGATCGACGTTTACATATCCCTCCAGCACTTCGTCCATTTTTTCTTCCACTTCGCTTGCGGTCTTTGCGAACTTTTCATCGCCGCTCTGCTGATAAGCGATCCAGAGCATTCCCGGCCAAAAGCCGTTTGTCCACCAGGACGGATACATCGAATCGTAGGTATCCTGCTTGCAGGCGTGCGGGAATCCCGCGCCGATCGCCGGCAATATCTGCTCCATCTTATTCATTACCTTTTGCATGGTCTCTTTTGCCCAAGCCTGTTCCATAATAATCTCCTCCGTTTTGGGAATTTCTTTTTTTCATTGTAGCAGGGCTTTACATCTTCGTCCATATAGGATATAATGAATTTATAATATCTTATGATGAAATTGGCGGTGACATGATGCAGAAAAATGATATGGAGATTGATGATTTATATGTAATTCCGTCCTATGTGCATAACCGCAAGGCGACGCCGCAGTGGCAGCTATCCGACAGGACGCTGCCCTCCCACAATTTGGTCTACCTTTATGGCGGCAAGGGGATTTTCACCTGGGACGGCGAAGTGCAGTCGGTCAAAGCCGGGGATTTGGTATACTTTCCGGAAGGCTGCCACCGATCCATGCAAACGGATCCGATGGAGCCTTTAATGTTTTACACGGTGAATTTTCAGGCAGTGCAGCCGCTTTATATTGAGGAGTCCTGGAGTATCCGACCCGTTTCGTTTCCCTTTCCGCTTATAAAATCCATTGATGATACCGCGCTGCATCAACGGTTTATGACCCTGTTTGAACGGCTGCATCAAAACTTTTTGACCGGAAAAAACCGGCAAAAGGCAAAATTGCGCGAAACACTGCTGGAAATCCTGTCGCTTGCAGCGTTTGCCGGTGATGAAAACCGCGTCAGTTACAGCAGCCGCCGCAAGGCGCAGCAGGCCGCGCAATATATGGCAGCGCACTATCGCGAAAAGCTGACGCTGTCCTCTCTCTCGGCGGCAGTCGGACTCAGTCCGTCCCATTTTTCTGCCATCTTTCGCGCCGCAACGGGATATTCGCCCATTGACTACTTGATTTCGCTGCGCATTTTCCAGGCGAAGCAGCTGCTCCGCGACGGCTACTCCGTCACCGATGTTGCAAATGCCGTCGGATTTTCGGACATCTATTATTTCAGCAATACCTTTAAGCGGGTGGAGGGCATTGCACCCGGCCACTACCGCAACGCGCTCAAACAGGAGGAAAAAGACTCCATCGGATAAAACAAAAATTTATCAATTACGCCGAATTACACAAAAAAGGCTGCGCAACTAGCCGCGCAGCCTTGCAGACTGTCGAAAAAGTCATTTTTCAGCAAGATATTGCTTTGAATCAATTGCCCAAAGCCCATATTCCGCTTTCCAAGCCGCAGCGGCAACGTCGCAATATCTTGCTGAAAACGGCGTAAAATCGGCGAAAAATTTCATTGCCGCGCCGCCGTGGCGATGACTGCCGGTGGCAGTCGTCCATCGCTGACCGAGGCGAGAGCCGAGACGGCAATGGCGGAACAGGGGACGGCGATCAGATCAAAATGAAATTTTTCTCAAAATAGGTTTATCGACACGCTCAAAGGCTGCGCAAAGCCGCGCAGCCTTTTTTCATTTCGTTTGTTATTTAATAATAATAATGGTGGCTTCAAATACGCCGTTGTTCTCCGCGCCGGTGATCGAAAGGTTTGCGCCCTTTTCGATATCGCGGGAGGTTGCCGTAGATCCGGACGTCTTTAAGAACGTGGTCTTGCTGCTGTAATATACGCTTTGCGTATTGCCGGACTCGTCCGTTACGGTAATCACCTTGTAGGTCGTATTCACGCCGGTTACCGTGCCGCTGAACTCACCCTTTTCATTGGTAACAACCGCGGACGCGGAAAGCGTCTTAACCTCGGAGCCGTCCAGTGTACCGGTCACCGTAATGTTCGGCCGCAAATCGTAGATGGTTGCGTCTGCGCCTTTGATTTTAATTTTTGCATCGCTGCGCAGCTTATAATTTTGTTCTTTTCCGTCAATTATAATGGTAACGGACGGTTTTGATGCGATAATAATCTCACTTAAAACGCCGCTGAATTTTACCGAAGAGCTTGTTGCGCTGATATCGGTAATCTTGCCGGAGGTCAGCGTCATGGTTACTTTGTCACCGGCCGCCAACTCGCGGTATTCTGCGGTTTCGCCGTCACGCTTCAGCTTTGCGCCAAGTGAAGATACCACATACTTCTGTTCACCGTCAGCGGTGCTGTCGACTGTGAGATAAACGTGATTTTCTTCATCAAATTCAAGCTCTGTCAGCGTTCCCTCCACGGTCAGAGTCTTTTCCACGACTTCTACCGAGCTGAGCTTGCCGTTCTTTACAACCACTTTAACCAGGTCATTCTTTTTGATATCGGCATAGCCGGCCTTGGAGCCCTTGATCAAAAATGCGCAATCCGATGCAACCGTATAAGTCGCGGTATTTTCCGAATCCTCCGTATCGGCAAGGGTAATTCGCTTTCCGGAGGACGACTCGGCAAGCTGCGTTACCTTGGCATAAACAACCGTACCGTCGGTGGTCGGAGTATCGGGCGTGTTCTCACCGCTGCCGGCCTTGGTGACATGGATCAGCTGTACATGTCCGCCGAGTTCAACAAACGTTGCCTCGCTGCCCTTGGTAAGATTTTTCAGCAGGATCGGATCACCGTCCACTCTGGCAATGGCGTCCGCGCCGAGGTCACGCTCACGCGTGTCATTCTTTTGGGTTACACTGATGACGTTGTTGTCCAAATCCACGCTCTCAACCGTGCCGGTATACACGTACTTGTTGACCCGGTCAATCATCCGCGAGAGCAGGGTTGCCATCTGCGCGCGGGTCAGGGAGGTCACCGGCGAAAACTGCGGCTTGCCCTCTGCGTTTGCGTCCATACCGTTCATCAGCTTTTGCGCCGTCACATACTCCACATACGGTCTTGAGGCGGTAGGAATCGCCGCATTGTCCGCATAAGTGGGCGTTGTCGCATTGTAGGCGGAGGCGTTGGTGTTCTCACCCAGCATCTTTGCCATCAAAACCGCAGCCTGGTGCCGGAGCAGCTCCGTATTGGCGTTTGCGGAGGAGGCATAAGCGACCAGATCATTCTCGTTTAAAACGCCCAGATACATTAAGTAGCAAAGCTCCGTCTTATAAGACGTGTTATACTTGCTGACCGTGCTGTCATAGGCGGTCTTTGCCGCGCTGACGATATCGGCGCAGCTATCCTCTTCCACGCCGAGCATACGGGACATCAAAAGCAGGCATTCCATCTTCGAGATCGAACGGTAAGGCTTAAAGGTGCCGTCCTCATAGCCCTTGATATAACCGGCCTCGGTCATTTTTTCAATTGAGGCACGGGCCCAGGAAACCGTGGTGTCGTTTTCGACATCATTAAAGCTGAGCGCCGATACCGCAGAGGTCACGGACGCCAGCGCAACGCTGAGACTTAGCGCGCAAGATAAAAGTCTGCGTTTTTTCATAATTACATTCCTCCTGTATTCTATCATATTTATTATAAAAACCACATCATATTCTACCTATTCAAATTTAATATACCATATCTACTTTTATAATTCAAGGGGTTGTCCCAAAATAATCATAAAAAATTTGTAAACTTTTTTTACCACTCCTGCCATAATGTTTGCGGTGTAATTTTTCTTCCTCTGCACAAAATAAATGCGTAAAAATACAAAAATCTACAATGCAAAAAGCATCAAAATTCATCTGGTAGAGGAGGAAAAAATATGTGTAAAAAATGGATCTCTATGCTGCTTACCGTTTGTATCATCAGCGGAATCAGCGTAACCGCGGTCTTTGCCGACGAGGCCATCGACGAAGCCTCTGTTTATACAGAGGACAGTCAGTATGTCTCCGGCGACGGCGAGGGCAATCCGTATCCGCAGGGAAGCTACGGCGAAGCGGCAAGGAGCACCGTACCGCAAAACCAAAGCACCGGCAAAACGGCGGATATCCGCACCTTTGACGGCACCAACACGGACGGCACCTTAGATATCGCAAACGGAATACGAACCAATTTAATTGAAAACAGTTCGAAGTATAACGGTATGGCGGCGCAGCCCGTGTCGGAGGAACCGGCTCTCTCGCGTTACAGCACCAGCCGTATCACCCTGGCGCCGGATATTGCCGGAACCGAGTACGAGGAGGCGGCCGAGCTGCTCGGCGCACTCGGCATCATGGTCGGTGATGCCGAAAGCGGCGCGTTTCGTCCGGCGGATCCGATTATCCGCAGTGAGATGGCAAAGGTTGCGGTCTACTCTGTTGGACTGGAAGACATTGCAAAAAGTTCCGCCGGCGCCACAAAATTCCCGGATGTACCGAGTGATCACTGGGCAACCGGCGCCATTAACGTGGCCGACCAGCAGGGTATGGTCATCGGCGATGATGTCGGCACCTACCGCCCGGACGACAACGTCCTGCTGCAGGAGGCAGTCACCATCATTGTACGCGCCTTAGGTTATGAGCCGGCGGCAGAGGAGCGCGGCGGCTATCCGACCGGTTATATGTACACGGCGTCCAGCAATCAGCTGCTGCGCGGCATCAGCGGAACGGCAACCGAGCCGGCAACGCGCGGCGACATTGCGCAGCTGGTCTTTAACGCCCTGACCGTCAATCTGATGGAACAGGTCGGTTACGGCACCAACGCAACCTATGAGGTGGTCGACAAGACTCTGCTTTACGACCGCTTAAACGTTGAAAAGGGTTATGGCCAGATTACCGGCACGGCCGAGACCGCACTGAACGGAACCGGCACCACCGACAAAGACAAGGTTATGATTGACGAAAAGCAATACCGCGAGGGCGACACGCAGGCAAAGCAGCTGCTTGGCTACAATGTACTGTATTATGCCCGGATTGACAAAAAGACCGATGACAAAACTCTGATTGACGTACGGGTACAGCAAAACAAAAACAAGTCCGTCACGGTTCATGCCGATGACATTGTGAATGTCGGCACGGCGGACGACGGAAGCCGCACCTTTGAATACTGGGGCGCGCAGAACGACACCCGCACCAAGACGGCAACCATCGCAAAGGATGCCATCTATATCTATAACGGAAAATACAAGACCGGCGTAACCGAGGAAGAATTAAAGCCGTCGGCAGGTAATGTCATTCTGCTGGATGCGGACACCAACGGCTCTTATGAAATCATCTTTGCAAATCATATCAGCAATCTGGTTGTCGATACCGTGTCTACCGTAACCGGCAGAGTGACCGACAAATATCTGAACGGCTCGCTCGTCTTTGACAAGAACCAGGATACTGTTTTGTTCAGCCTGATTAAGGACGGTGCCGAAATCGACGTCGGCGATCTGAAGGAATGGAACGTGATTTCTTATACCATCAGTGACGATAAGGAGCTGATCAAGGGTTATGTTTCGGACGCCTCCAGAAACGGTATGATTACCGAGTCCACAGAGGAGGGCTATCGGATCGGCAGCGGCAGCGAGCTTTATAAAAAGGCCGACAGCTACCCGAACGAAATCGCACTCCGCGACAAGGGAACCTTCTATTTTGACATTGAGGATAAGATTGCGGCCGTCGACAAGAACGCGGTTGCAGACAACGATCAAAACGCAGCCAAGAAGTACGCATATCTGGTTGGTGCAACCATGAACGACGGGTTTGACACGACGGCACAGTTTAAACTGTTTACGGCCGGCGGTGAGACCAAGGTCATCAACAGTACCACCAAGATGCGTCTTAACGATAAATACGGACAGGAGCCGAAGACGGTGGTAAACACCTTAAACGGCGAGGGTACGGTGGTACCGCAGCTGATTATGTACGAGACCAACAGCAGCGGCGACATCAACGCCATCGAACTGGCCGTTGACAACACGGCATCGGGCGCACCGAACATCAACGAGTTTACCAAAAACATCAGCAGAAGCGACATGGTTTATAAATCGGCGTCCGCAAAGCTTGGCAGCGTCGGCGTAACCGACAGCACGATTATCTTTGATATCCCCAAGGAATCCGGCACGGATACCGACAAGTATTCGGTTCGTACCAAGGCAACCCTGTCAAACGACAGCGCGTATGACGCCATTGTCTACGACCTGCAGGAAAACTATGAGGCAAAGGTGATTGTCATCACCAACTCGACCGGTATCACGGCACCGGAATCTCCGGTTCTGATCGTGGATCACGTCAGCGCAACGCAAAACGAAAACTATGAAGATACCGACCGCGTTTACGGCTGGCAGGGCGGAAAGGAAGTTGACCTGATTGCTTCCGACAAGACCATTCTGCGCAAGGGCAAGGACGACGGCGGTGTGCTCACCAAGGGCGACGTCATTCAGTATCGGACCAATATCCGCGGCGAGATTGACGGCATTACCCTTCTGTTTGACAGCAGCGCCAAGGATACGGAATTTGTCAGCGAGGTAACCGGCGATCTGACAACCGTATACGGACGTGTCACCAAGAAGTTCAGCGGCAGTGTCAACATGACGGTGAACGGAAAGGTCTACAACTTTGCAACCGGGGATGCAACGGTATATCTGTATGACTCCAACCGGAGCAAGAGTGACATTCAGGTGGTATCGGCTGCCGATATCGAAATCTTTGAAACCGGCAATGAAGCGCGGTTGTTCTTAAAGGTTTATAACGATGTTGTGCAGGAGATGCTGATTGTCAGATAGTATCTTTGTCCTGAGGCTGCGGCGGCTTGCCGCAGCCTCAGAAATTTTACGGCTTTACAAATGCATAAATTCCGTCATAGATCGCCTTTGCAACCGCCCTCTGCCACGCCGGACTGTTTAAATTGAGCGCCTCGGTCGGATTGCTTAAATAGCCGAGTTCCAAGAGCGTTGCCGGCATTCTGGTACGGCGCAGCACGGCAAAGTTTGCCGCATGGACGCCGTTATCTTTTGAGCCGAGCTGGCGGACAACGCTGCTTACGATGGACTGCGCCAGCGCCTCGGACGTGCCGCCCAGCCGATATACATATGCCTCAAACCCGTTTGCGGCCGGGTTGGGCGAGCTGTTGGTATGAATGCTGACAAAATAGTCCGCACCCCACGTGTTTGCCATATTGGCACGGTTACTCAGGTCATCGTTTTTTCCGGGGAGAACGTTCTCGGTTGTTGTGGTGCGGTATTGCTTGACCTGATAGCCGCCCTCACGCAGGAGTCTTGCCAGTTCATTGGCGACGTTTAAGTTGACGGCCTGTTCGATCACACCGTTGCCGACCGCGCCGGGATCTGCGCCGCCGTGTCCGGCGTCAACAAAAATTTTTGTTGCCATTTTTTCACCTCCTCCCTTTACTATATGAAAGGAAAGAAATTTTGCGCATTTTACAAAAAACGGTGGCGGGTCTTGACTTTTTTCCATACTATGATACAATAGGTGGAATTATAGACAAAAAGGAGAGGATAACGTGTCAATCGGTGAATTTCAGATGTTTCAGCTGCTGCTGGCGCTGCGCGTGGTCGCGGCGGGAATCTGCGGCGCGGTAATCGGACTGGAGCGGCTGAACCGATCCAAAAGCGCCGGGATCCGCACCCACTGCATTGTCGCAGTCGGGGCGGCGCTGATGATGGTGATTTCCAAATACGGATTTTCGGACACGGCGGCCGGGGAATTTGGGATGCGCGGCGCGGACGGTGCCAGAATCGCGGCGCAGGTCGTAAGCGGCATCGGCTTTTTGGGTGCCGGTATGATCTTTGTACATAAAAATTCGATTACCGGGCTGACAACGGCGGCCGGGATCTGGGCAACTGCCGGGATCGGCATGGCAATCGGTGCCGGTATGTACGTACTGGGTGCGGCGGCGACCCTGATTGTGGTGGCATCGCAAATTCTGCTGCATCGGAATTTTAAATGGCTGCAAGCGTCAAAAAGCCGTCGGCTTTTGATTGACGGCGTAGACGAAGAGGATTATCAGATCCGCATCAAGGCCTGCCTTTCACGCATGGGGATCAGCGTAACCGATGTCGCGGTGGAGCGCGGCGAGGATCAGAGCAGAAATTACCGTTTTACGCTGGAGCTTCCCGACTCCGTCAGCGAGGACGATGTCATCAGTCAGATTTCCTATCCCTGCCGCATCAAAAGCGCCTCCTAGAAGAAAGTCCTGCATCGCGCAGGGCTTTTTTTGATCGCTTTTTTTCTAAAATGATTTGCGGTGCGCGATTGACAGCGGCACGGGAAAAAGGTATAATAAAAAGGATAAAAATGATGCGGCAGAAATGGGGAACCCAAAATGAAAGAAGTCAAAATCGGAGATCATATCATACTGGGCAAGGGACGGCCGATTGCGGTGCAGTCGATGCTGAATGTGAAAACCACGGACGCCATGGCGGCAATGGCACAGATTAACGCGCTGGCCGCTGCCGGCTGTGATATTGTACGCCTGGCCGTACCGGACGAGGCGGCGGCTGCCGCCATGGAAACCCTGGTGCAGCAAAGCCCGGTTCCCCTTGTTGCAGATATCCATTTTGATTATCGGCTTGCGCTGATGTGTATCGAGCGCGGCGTTGCCAAGGTGCGGATTAACCCCGGCAACATCGGCGGTGAGGATCGCGTCCGCAAGGTGGCAAAGGCGGCACGGGAAAAGGGGATTCCCATTCGCATCGGCGTAAACGGCGGCTCGCTGGAAAAAGGGCTTTTGCAGCAATGCGGCGGCTCTGTTGCGCACGCCATGGTAGAGAGCGCAAAACGTCACGCGGCGCTGCTGGAACGCTTTGATTTTGATGATATTGTCATCTCGATGAAGTCCTCCTCCGTCCGCGAGACGATCCGCGCGTACCGCCTTGCAAGAGAGGCCTTTGACTATCCGCTGCATGTCGGCGTGACCGAGGCCGGCACCTATGAAAGCGGTCTTGTCAAGTCCGCCATCGGGATCGGGTCACTGCTCGCAGACGGAATCGGTGAGACGATTCGGGTATCGCTCACGGATGACCCGGTACAGGAGGTCTATGCAGCGCAGCAGATTTTAAGGGCGCTCGGTCTCGGCAGAGACTGTATTGAGGTGGTATCCTGTCCGACCTGCGGCAGAACCAAAATCGATTTAATCCCCATCGCCAATCAGATTGCAGAGGCGGTCAGGGATATTCCGGCCAAGTTAAAGGTGGCCGTGATGGGGTGCGTGGTGAACGGCCCCGGCGAGGCAAAGGACGCCGACGTCGGCATTGCCGGCGGTGACGGCTGCGCCGTTTTGTTCCGCAAGGGAGAGGTTGTCAGAAAGGTTCCGGAGGATCAGATTATTCCTGTTCTTTTGGAGGAAATCAAGAGGTTGATATAACATGCAGTTCGGAATTTTAGATTTATTTGACCGGGTCACCGTGGTGGAGGATTTTGCCCGCGCTTTAGAAAAAACAACTATCGAGGATTGCCGGGTCTTTATCGATGAAAACCGTTTGGAAATCCGGCTTTTATCGCCGGTTCTTTTGGATCGGGTGGAACTTTTGCAGTACCGCGACGCCATACGGGGCATTTACCATATCAAAACTGTCGATCTTACGCTGAAGTATACGGGCATCACGGCGGATCTTTCCTACTTTGAGGGGCTGCTTGCAGCCTTTTTGTATCAAAACGTGGTTTGCCGCAGCTGCCTGAGCGCGGCACAGCTGCAGCTTGACGGAGATACCCTGACCGTCAGCAATATCCGCGGTGGCAAGGAATTGCTCAGAAACCGAAAGTTTTTGGAATATCTGCAAGATACAACGCGGCGCGAGTTTGGAACATCAGTCAAGGTACAGACGGCGTTTTCGGCGCTTGATATGGACAACTATTTAAAAGAACAGGAAAAACAGCTGCACGCCCTGTCCGAAAAGGCGGCGGCCGTCAAGAATGTGTCCGTTTCGTCATCGGCGCCGTCCAAGACCGGCGCCGCCGCCGAGGAAGGCTTGCTGCTTGGAAAGAGATATATCGCGCCGGAGGATTGCATGCCGATCATTGATCTGCGTGTCGGCATGAGCGATTGCGTGATTGAGGGCGAGGTTTTGGACGCTGAAATCCGCGAAATCAAGCGTTCCGGAAAACCGACCGGGAACATGGTCATCGAATTTAATCTCGCAGACGACAACTGGGCGTGCTTTTGCAGCCTGTTCGGCCGGACAGAACGGCTGCAAAAGGCAAAGGCAGGCATCGCACCGGGCAAACGGCTGCGGCTGCGCGGTGATTTCATGGAGGACGAGTACAAGCATTGTCCGCTTTTTAAGCCAACCGCGGCAGAGCTTTTAAAGCCGCTGCCGGAACGGGAGGATCACGCCGAAGAAAAGCGGGTGGAACTGCATCTGCACACCAAGATGAGTGCGATGGACGCGGTGACCTCTGCCGGCGACCTGATCAAGCGCGCCGCCAAGTGGGGACACAAGGCGATTGCCATTACGGATCACGGCGTGGCACAGGCTTTTCCGGACGCACACAAAGCGGCCAGTGCCGTCAGCAAGAGCGGTCAGGAAATCAAGGTACTCTACGGGGTAGAGGGTTATCTGATCAACGATACCGATTCGGCCGTCAGCAATCTTGCCGCCCTTGGCAAAGAACAAACCTATGTCGTGTTTGATATCGAGACCACGGGACTCAGCGCCGAACGGGACGAAATCACCGAAATCGGCGCCGTAAAAATCGTAAACGGCGAAAAGACAGAGACCTTTTCGCAGCTGATCAATCCCGGACGGCCGATTCCGCCCAACATTACGCAGCTGACCGGAATCAGTGACGACATGGTGGCCGATCAGCCGATGATTGAAGAGGTGCTGCCGAAATTTCTGGAATTTTGCAGCGGCGCCACCGTGGTTGCGCACAACGCCGGTTTTGATACCGGCTTTATCCGCCAAAAAGCCGGGCGGATGGGGCTTGGCTTTCACCACAAAATTGCAGATACGCTGCGCCTGTCGCGGGAGCTGTATCCGCAGCACCGCAAGCACACGCTGGACGCCGTGGCAGAACGGCTCGGCGTATCACTGGAAAACCACCACCGCGCCGTTGATGATGCCGCAGCCACCGCAGAGATCTTTTTAAAGTTTTTGGATCAGATCCGTGAACAAAACGGCGGTGACGCCGGCGTGGTGAACATCGATACCAAGCCCGGCCTGATCAAAAATCCGAAATACCACATTATTCTGCTTGCCACTAACTATGTGGGACTGAAGAATTTGTATCAGCTGATCTCCAAATCCAATCTGAACTATTTTTACCGCAAGCCGATTATGCCGAAAAGCGTGATCGAAAAATTCCGCGAGGGGATTCTCATCGGTTCGGCGTGCGAGGCCGGCGAGCTTTACCGTGCCGTACTGGCAAAAAAGCCGAACGAGGAATTGGAGGAGATTGCCTCGTTTTACGATTATCTAGAGATTCAGCCGATCGGCAACAACAAATTTATGGTGCGCAACGGCACTGTAGCCGATGATGAGGCGCTGCGCGATTTAAACCGTAAAATCGTAAAGCTGGGTGACCGTTTGGGAATGCCGACCGTGGCAACCTGTGACGTGCATTTTATGGATCCGAAGGACGAGGTTTACCGCCGCGTGCTGATGGGCGCACAGGGATTTGCCGATGCGGACGAGCAGGCGCCGCTGTACTTTAGAACCACCGAGGAGATGCTGGAGGAGTTTTCGTATCTCGGCGAAGAAAAGGCAAAAGAGGTGGTCATCACCAATCCCAATCGGATTGCGGATCTGTGCGAAAAGATCCAGCCGGTAAAAGACGGCTCTTATCCGCCGTCCATCGAAAACTGTGAGCAGGATCTGGTGGATATGTGCCACAAAAAGGCACACCGCATCTACGGCGAGGTGCTGCCGCCCGTTGTACAGGCGCGGATGGATAAGGAGCTTGACTGTATTGTAAAATACGGGTATTCCGTGATGTATATGATTGCGCATAAGCTGGTAAAGAAGTCGAACGACGCCGGGTATCTGGTTGGCTCCAGAGGCAGTGTCGGTTCCTCCTTTGCGGCATTTTTGTCGGACATTACCGAGGTCAACGCGCTCTGTCCGCACTACATTTGCCCAAACCCCGACTGCAAGCACAGTGAGTTTTTTGAAAACGGCGAATACGCCGTCGGCCCCGACATGCCGGACAAGGATTGTCCGATCTGCGGTACGCCGATGAAGAAGGACGGTCTTACCATTCCGTTTGAGACCTTTTTGGGCTTTAAGGG
>JABLTO010062963.1_pt1 | contig 25986 bp, 24 predicted proteins | sample 7160091 | NCBI WGS metagenome assembly JABLTO01 (sample SAMN14651225, study PRJNA627086) | human gut metagenome | isolation source: feces | host: Homo sapiens
AACATGCGCTCGTTGTGCACCAGGGTGTCATACATGGAATCGCCGGAAACGCGCACGGGTTCAAACAGGAACAGCCGCACTGCGAACGCCGCGATTAGCACGAGCACAAGCCAGAGCGCAAAATCTCGGTCGGATGCTTTTTTGTAAGCCATATCCTTTGCATGGAGCATATCCGCATTTTTGCGCAGGCGCGCGCGCAGCTTTTTATCGATCTTCCTGTCCATCCGGCTTCCCCGTTCCTTCTGTGAGATTTTTGCGCGCGCGGCGCTCGAAATCGCCGCGGTCGAGCATAACAATGCGGCCGCATTGCACGCACTTAAGCTTAACATCCGCCCCCGTGCGCGTTACGATCCATTCGTTTGCGCCGCAGGCATGGGGCTTCTTCATTACGATGTGGTCGCCCAGAGCAAAGCGTTCAATCATGCCTTTTCCTCCCCGGCCATCTGCACGCGCGTGCGCGGCAGGGCAATGCCCTCCTGCACAAAGCGCCGGGCAATGCGCTGCGTAAGCTCCCGCTGCACGGTCCAGTGCTCCAGGGGCTTTACACGCTGCACCACGCGCAGCACCATTTCGCCACCGGAAAGCTGCACCGCACCCACCACTTCCGGCTTTTCCACAGCGATGTCGCCAAGCTCCGCATGGTACGCTTCCGCCTCTTCACGCATCAGCGCAAGCGCGCGCTCTGCATCCGCCTCATAGGCTATAGGAAATTCAACGATAGCAAGGGAATCCGTGCGGGAATAGTTGGTTAAAACCGTAATGCTGCCGTTTGGGATTACGCTCACTTCGCCTCCATAGCAGCGCACGGTGGTGGCGCGCAGCGTGATGGCTTCCACAGTGCCTGTTACACCGGCTGCGCTGATATAATCGCCCACAGCGAGCTGATCCTCAAACAGAAGCGTGAGCCCAGCCGTAACATCCTTGATGATGCTTTGCGCGCCAATGCCCACTGCGAGGCTGCCGATGCCTGCCGCAGCGAGCATGGAATTCATCGCCCCTGCATAACCGAGTTCGCCCACAGCGATGGCAATAGCGATGAAATAGGCAACATATTTAACGGCATGCGTGATAAGCGTTACCGCAGTGGTAAGCCGCCGCGCTTTCATCTCTTCCAGGCCGCTGGCGCGCCGGGATACAAGCGAACGCGCGGCGCGTTGCACCAGCGCAACGATCAACCACGCCAGCGCAAAGGTAATCACGATGTCGAGCACCGTAGAAACGAATGCGAGCCCGTTTTCTGCGAGCAGATCATCCAGCTGTTTGATAAAAAGTGAAACCGGCATGCGGACCCCCTATATTTCATTCACTAATTTATCTATTATAGCATGTCCAGAACGCTTTGTGGAGCAGCCGCACGCAAAGCGCACGAAAATTCATGCCCTGTTCAACATTGGCCTGCGTCGCATATGCACGCAGCAAAGAATTCGCGATCATTCGTTGACATTATTCGAATTAAATAGTATGCTAAAATAACGTTTTAGCGCACAAAAGTCTTAACAACCTGCGCCGTTTTTTCGGCAGGCGTAGCGCCGCTCATAGGCGGTTCCTGTTTCCAAAGCGTCTGCATCTTCCCCAACCATCCGGCGCATCGATCCCCAAAACACAAAGCAGGAAAGGATTTATTATGGGCAGTGAACTGCGCAAAAAGTATGGCCTTATGACGGCCATTTGCCTGGTTGTCGGCATTGTAGTCGGCAGCGGCGTCTTCTTCAAGGCGGAAAAGATCTTAACCGAAACGGGCGGGAACTTGCCGCTCGGTATCCTGGCCTGGGCCATCGGCGGTGCGATCATGATTGCCTGCGCCTATGCGTTTGCTCTGCTTGCAACGCGGTATGAATACGTCAACGGCATCGTGGATTATGCCGAGGTTACGGTCGGCAAAGGGTATGCTTATTTTGTAGGCTGGTTCATGACCACGGTATATTATCCTTGCATTACGAGCGTGCTTGCCTGGGTGAGCGCGCGATATTTGAGCGTGCTCCTGGGCTTTTCAATTACGGGGCCGGAGTGCATGGTGCTCGCAGGGTTCTTCCTCGTTGCCAGCTATGCGCTCAACGCGCTTTCCCCTGTGCTTGCGGGCCGGTTCCAGGTGGCTACGACCGTCATCAAGCTGATCCCTCTTTTGCTGATGGCGGTCATCGGCACCATCGTGGGCCTCGGCAACGGCATGATCGTTCAGAACTTCACCACCGTGGTGGATGCGGGGAAATCCTCTGGCACGGCGCTGTTTACCGCCGTTGTGGCAACGGCCTTTGCCTTTGAAGGGTGGATTATCGCCACGAGCATCAACGCGGAGCTTAAGGACGCCAAAAAGAACCTGCCCCGGGCGCTGGTGCTCGGCACGCTCATCATCATCGCCGTCTATATCCTCTACTATGTTGGCCTTGCTGGCAGCGTGCCGAATGCTGCGCTGATGGAAAGCGGCGAAGCCGGCGCGCGCACCGCATTTGAAACGATCTTCTCCCGCGTAGGGGGAACGGTTCTGTTCGTGTTCGTTGTAATCTCCTGTCTTGGCACGCTCAACGGCTTGATGCTCGGCTGCACGCGCGGCATGTATGCCCTTGCCGTGCGCCACCGCGGTCCTGCGCCTGCAGTGTTCAAGCAGGTGGATGCAACCACAAACATGCCCACCAATTCCTCCGTGTTGGGGTTGTTGTTTTGCGCGTTCTGGCTGCTGTACTTTTACAGCGCGCAGCTTACCACGCCATGGCTCGGGCCGATCTGCTTTGATTCTTCCGAATTGCCCATCGTTACCCTGTATGCATTGTATTTGCCTATTTTCTTCATGGCCATTCGCAAGGAGAAGGATCTTGCTCCGGCCAAACGGTTCGTTGCGTTCCCGCTTGCCATGGCGGGCAGTCTGTTCATGATAGTTGCGGCGGTCTTTGCGCACGGGATCAATGTGGCTTGGTACTTGTTGGTATTCTGTGTGTTTATGGCGGTAGGCTGGCTTTTCCGCAAGGAAAAGAAGCTGTAACGAACGGATGCCTTTTTAGAGCGTAGCCGGAGGGCCTCCTTTAGGCCCCAGGATAAAGAAGCCAACATTGAAAAACCTTTTTGACGGCTCTAAAGAAGCGGCATCTGCCGCTTCTTTTGCTTTGCGAAAAACAGGGTGCGGCGATACGTTGAACCTAATCGAGAAAGGCCTGCAATAAAACGGATGCGCAAAAGGAGTGGTGCCATAGGCAAACACCCGCCAACCTCGACCCTGTTCGCTTCGGCGCTGCGCTGGACGGCCTTGGAGGGGGCCAGCCTGCCTGTTGAACGCCTTGCACCCAAACAAATGGGGCCGCGCTTGGCGCTGCGCCCTTGAAGCGGGCAGATTTGCAACAGAAGCGCGAAAGAGGCGGGAGGCATACCCGCCGTGATATGCCTCCCGACGATGCGAATGCAGCTGCTGCCCCTTCATGGAGCTGTTTTCTAAGCCTAAGCACGGTGCCCGTTGCGCAGACGCGCTTCCACGCTTTAAGCGGACGATCGAAAATGCACCATTGCATTTTGTGTTTGGTATGCGGCGGCCGACCTAGGAAAGGGAAGCGCCGGAGCACACCTTGGCAAGCCGTTTCGGGAAGAGCGAAGCAAAAGGCAGGCCCGGCCGGACGCCTTTCAGCTTGCTGAAAGATCCTTTGGAGATCCTGCCGCCGCAGCTCCCGGAAGCTTTAACCGGCTTGGAGGGCATCTGCAGCTGCGCAAGACCCCTTGCGCAGCAAAAGTTTCTACGTTTGCGCCGAGGGCGCAAGAAACCCTGCAGAGCCCGAATAAGCAGCATTTCCCCACTGCTTCAACAGAATAAGGCGGGCCCAGCCGGGCCCGCCTGCCTAAGATGCTGTTTGCCGCCTTAGTCTTTTCCCTCTTCCGTTTCTTTGGGCTTTTCGATTGCGCGCACGATAACTTCCTGCACGCGCTTGTTGTCGGTCTTGGTCACTTCAATGGAGAAGCTGTCATCGTACACCAGGGTGCTGCCTTCGTTTGGAATATCCTCAAACTGTTCCACCACCCAACCGCCAACCGTTGCGGATTCAGTGCCAATCTCAATATCAAACAGACGCTCAAGCTTTTCAATTTCAGCGCGGCAGTTGATGCGCCATGCGTTTTCGCCCACCTGGGTGATGTCTTCCTCGGTGTCCTCATCGTCAAACTCACCCACGATCTGAACCAGCAGGTCACTCATGGTCACGATGCCATGGGTCCCGCCGTATTCATCCAGCACCACGGCAAAATTGTTGCGGTTTTTCTTCATGCTGCGGAAGAGCGTATCCGCCTTCATGCTTTCCGGCACAAAGAACACCTCCCGAACGGCCTCCTTCATCACGTTTTCGCGGGAAAGGTCCGTCAAGCGCAGGTAGATCTTCGCATTGAGAACGCCGATGATGTTATCGATGCTGTCCTCGCAGATGGGGTAAAACGAATAGGATGTGCTCTTGATCGTCTTATCCCACTCCTCGATGCTTTCATCGTTCCAAAGGAAGGCAATCTCCGTGCGGTGCGTCACGATTTCGCCCACGGTGAGATCATCGAACTCAAACACGTTCTGGATCATCTCGCTCTCTTCGGAATCGATCACGCCCTTTTCACTGCCGCTGTCCACCAGCATGCGGATCTCCTCTTCGGAAACCTCGTTGTCCTCCGCGTTAGGGTCGATGCCAAGCAGCCGGAGCAGCCCGTTCGTAGAAACCGTAAGCAGCCAGACGATAGGGGCGAACAGCTTGGAGATGAATGTGATCAGCCCGGAAAGCGCAAGGCTTAAAGCCTCGGCCTTCTTCATGGCAAGGCGCTTGGGCACGAGCTCGCCGAATACCAGCGTAATGTAGGAAAGGATCAGCGTGATGAGCACCACGGAGATCGAATTGAGCGTGCTAACCGGGATCCGCACGCCAAGGTCAACGAGCCATTCGGTAAGCAGGGAGGCAAAATTTTCTGCCGCAAAAGCGCTGCCCAGGAACCCGGAAAGCGTGATGGCTACCTGAATGGTTGCAAGGAAGCGCGCGGGCTGGCTTGTGAGCCGCGCAAGGCGGATGGCCCGCTTGTTGCCTTCCTCGGAAAGCTTTTCAAGCTTGGCGTTGTTAAAGGAAAGCACGGCGATTTCCGCGCATGCAAACACAGCGTTCAGCACCACCAGGATAACCTGCAAAAGCAATTGGCCAACTATATTATGATCGTCCATAGTTTGAAATTGATACTCCTATAACTCCTGTTTTGAAAAAGTTGATGAAAGGTATGCAACGGCAGCCGCGCGCGCGGCTTAACACCGCAGCCATGCGGGAAACCGCAACCATACGGGGTGCGCATACAGCACAGACGGAACAAAAAAAGCACAACCCGCCCCCGGATTGCCGGGGCAAGTCATACTCTGCCGTATGAAATATGAAAAGAATATGTAGGGGCTGTCGCTACTATCGCCGTCGTCCATGCGAAACAATACACCTCAAATAAATGATACTCCATTATGATATAATAAGCAAAGCGCAATGTCAAGCACTAAGGCAGTAGCTTAGCTTTTTCCGCTTTCTTTGGGGCTAGGCAGGCTTTCTGCATCTGCCATGCGGTAGCCAACGCCGATTTCCGCCAGGATATAGCGCGGCGTGTTGTGGTTTTTCTCGATCTTGCGGCGGATGTTGGCGATGTTCACCCGCAGGATGAGGTTATTGTTCGAAGGCGCATAAGGCCCCCACACGCTTGAGATAATGTAATCATGCGTAAGCACCCGCCCGGGCGTGCGCGCCAGAAGCTCAACGATGCGGTATTCCAGGCGGGTCAAGTGCACCTCTTCCCGGCCGATGTAGCAGCGGCTGTTCTGGAAATCTACGGTCAAATCTCCAACGGTGTAGCTCATCTCGGGCGAAGCTGAGTTTGCGGCGATCTTATCCGCCTGGCGCAGAGCCACGCGGATGCGCGCCAACAGCTCGGATGCGCTGAACGGCTTGTTGATGTAATCGTCTGCACCCATGCCAAGTGCCTGCACCTTTTCTTTTTCCTGGTTGCGTGCCGATACGATGATGATCGGCCCTTCATACCATCCGCGCAGGCGCGTGAGCACGCGCGTGCCGTCAATATCCGGCAGGCCGAGGTCAAGCAGGACCACATCCGGCACATGGGAAGCGACCTCCTGGAGCGCCCGCCCTATTTTGAGGTTTCCCCCACGCATAAGGCGCGCACCTGGCTGCTCGACCCGCGCGCACCCAAGGTGGAACCGCCCAATACATCCATCGCAAAGGCACTCGAATCCAATGCCAAGCATGCGGCTGCGAACACGAAGAAGATTTCCGATGAAAAGCTGGTGGAAGTGAAAGACCTTGTAGTGCAGTTCGGCTCCAACCGCAAGCCTTTCGTTGCGGTAAAAGGCGTAAGCTTCGATATTTACAAGGGCGAAACGTTCGGCTTGGTGGGCGAATCGGGCTCCGGCAAAACCACCATCGGCCGCGCGATCATCCGCATCAACCCGGCTGCCAAGGGCGAGATCCGCTTCAAAGGCGAGCGCATCAGCGGCAAGATCTCCAAGGAGCTGGACCATAAGATCACCCAGGAAATCCAGATGATTTTCCAGGACCCGATGGCCTCGCTCAACGAGCGCGCCAAGGTGGATTATATCGTTTCCGAAGGGCTCATGAACATCCATCCGGAGATGAGCAAAGCGGAGCGTGATCAGCGCGTTGCACAGGCGCTTTTGGATGTGGGCCTGTTGCCGGAATTTGCAAGCCGTTTCCCACATGAGTTTTCCGGTGGGCAGCGCCAACGCATCGGCATTGCGCGCAGCCTCATCATGGAACCGGAGTTCATCATTGCCGATGAGCCGATTTCCGCGTTGGACGTTTCCATCCGCGCGCAGGTGCTCAACCTTCTTTCCGCCATGCAACAGCAGCGCGGGCTTACGTATCTCTTCATTTCGCACGACCTTTCGGTGATGCGCTTCATTGCCGATCGCATTGCCGTAATCCATAAGGGTGTCATCGTGGAGCTTGCGGATACGGAAGAGCTGTTTGCCTACCCGTTGCATCCGTATACGCGCGCGCTGCTCTCGGCCATTCCCCAACCAGATCCGCGCAGCGAGAAGCACAAAGTGCTTGAGGTGTACGATCCCGCGATTCATAACTACACGGTGGATAAACCCCGCTGGGTGGAGATCCGGCCCAAGCATTATATCACTTGCAATGAACACGAGCTCGCGCAATACCAGGAAAAACTGGCGCGTGAGGGCGCTGCAGAATAATCGCACGTGCCGCAGGGGCGTCCGCAACGGTGGGCTGGGCGCCCCCGCATGGTTGACAGGGAACACAAAGCCACGTATAATAACCATGCAAGCATGTGCAAATGTGTATATGTGTACGAAAGAAAGATAAAAGGGAGTAGTTTGCACGGACGGGCCCAGCGGCCGCCGTGTTGCGCGGTATCGCCATTCCGATCATCTTTTGATCCGGGCCGCGCAGGGGTTTTTGCTCGAAACAAGACTTTTATCGTGGCAACGCCATGGTAAGGGTCTTTCTTTTTCCCGAAAAATCAAACAAAGGAGCTGGCTTACCCGTATGAAACTTTTCGCGCTCATCGTCTTCCTACTCACCTATGTGCTTATGATTGCTCTGCCTAAAATTCGCCCCTGGGTTGCTCTCACAAGCGGTGTTATTTTCCTTGTGAGCGGGCTTGTGCCGCTGGGCACGCTTGCAGAAGCCATCGATTTCAATGTGCTTTTGATGCTCGCCGGCACCATGGGTACCGTTTCGCTGTTCATCCAATCCCAAATGCCCAACCGCATGGCGGAGTTGCTGATTCAGAAAACGCCCAATGTAATGTGGGTGGTTGTTGTAATGTCGCTGTTTGCAGGGGTGGTTTCCGCGTTTGTGGACAACGTTGCAACGGTGCTCATGATTGCGCCCGTGGGCCTTGCGATCGCGAAAAAACTGAATATTTCCCCGGTAGGCATGCTGATCTCCATCGCAGTTTCATCAAACTTGCAAGGTGCTGCTACGCTCGTTGGCGATACAACCTCTATCATGCTGGGTGGCTACGCCGGCATGGACTTCCTCGACTTCTTCTTTATGGATGGAAAGCCGAGCATCTTCTTTGCTGTGCAGCTCGGAGCGATTGCAACGATCCCTGTGATCCTGTTCCTGTTCCGCAAGAACAGGCAGCCGGTAAACGCCGCAGTGAGCACAGTGGTTCAAGATTATTTCCCGACCTTCCTGCTTCTTGGGAATATTGTACTCCTTATTCTTGCTTCTTTCCTTCCCAACAAGCCGGCCCTCACCAATGGCTATATCTGCACGGGGCTTTTCGTGATCGGCGCGCTGCGCTCGATCCTGCGCAACCGGGATCATGTTGCTGCAAAAACCGCACTCCTTGAGATCGATTATCAAACCCTCTGCCTGCTGGCCGGCCTGTTCGTGGTGATCGCGGGCATCACCAACGCGGGTATCATCGATGACATCAGCAACTTCTTTGTAAAGATCGGGGGCAACAACCTCTTCCTTCTGTACACGGTGATCGTGTGGGGTTCGGTGCTCATTTCAGCCTTTGTGGATAATATCCCCTATGTTGCCACCATGCTCCCCGTTGTAAGCGGCATTGCGCTTTCCATGGGCTGCTCGCCCACCGTGCTCTACTTTGGCCTGTTGACGGGCGCAACGCTTGGCGGGAACCTCACGCCCATCGGCGCCTCGGCCAACATTGCAGCCATTGGCATCCTGCGCAAGGAAGGTTACGAAGTGCGCATGCAGGATTTCATGCGCATTGGGCTTCCGTTCACCCTTGTTGCCGTCTCGATGGGATATCTGTTCAGCTGGCTGGTCTGGCATTAAACTGCCCATAAAAAGCAAAACCCTCCGTATGCCTGCGGCGACGGAGGGCTTTCCATAGCGCAAACAGAATAACGCGAGTAAAAGGCCCCTCAGCGTTTATGCGATTCCCTTTTGCGATTAACTGGCAGCCGCATATGTATGGCAACGCCGCCGCTGATCAATCCGGGGCGTTGGGCATGGTAGCCGGTTCATATTGCAGCTTAATGGGATATACATCCAACACAAAATGTGCTTCTTCGATCCCCGTGCTTGGGTGGAAGGCGCTAAGGCGCAATGTAACGTCCCCAACTTGCAATGGTTCGGCGCTGGGGCAGGTCCCAAAGACGATGTACTGGCAAACGCAATACGTTAAGAAACCATCTGCATCCGGCTCTAAAGGGCACGCTTCAAACGGTTTTTCCATGGCAATGCCCCATTTTGCAAGATGGGACGCTACCTCCGGATATGCGGATTTTACCCGCGAACGATAATGCTTGCAGGAATCACAGTCGCAGAGCATCTGATCTGCTTCCAACCGATAATGCGTTTTAGTCCTTTCAATTCTTGCATTCTTTTGCGGCCCCAAATGGTATGTGCAAATGGAAAAAAGTACCTGCGTTACATAAGTAGAGCAGGAAAAGGCCGCTTTAACGAAGCCGGGCTGGCCGGTTCGCGTGCATAAGGCGCAGCAGGGTTGCGCCATTTTCGCCAGTGGTAGCCATTTCGCTTTTCTTTTTTTGCTGCAAGCCAGGAACCCCATTCAGCTTCGAATAAATCGGAATTAAGGCTCCTGCAGCGCATCTAAAATGCGAATCGTTTTATAAATGCTGCCGCATTTGGGGCAGGGGGTAGGCGTTTCGCTCCAAAGCTGTTTCAGAAAACGCACGGCTTCAGCCCGTTCGCGCATTTGTAGCGCACGCAAAACATCCTTTTCCAAGCATTTCCCTCCATTCCTAGAGCACTTTGCTTGCGTAGCATGGTATTGTATCATAAGGCTAGGAACAATTCAAATCAGAAATGGAAGCTTTTTCTGAAGCACGGGCTTTCTGCATCGCCCAACCATGGGGGCAGCACCGTTCCAACAGCAGGGGCGCCTTTCAAACGCTTGGCAGTGCGGGCGAAGCATGCTTTGCCCTGCCTTTGCGATTTTTATGGAAATCGCGCTTCCCATCTCGAATGCAACTTCCATAAATCGCGCAGCGGAACAGGAAGCTGCCCGCTATGGCGCAACGGCTCAAAGGGCGTTTCCCGCGGCACATGATGCTTTTCACGCGATGGATGTGCAGGATTGGATGCCTTTGAAGCCAAGAAAAACGGCAGCAGGAAGCTTCCTACTGCCGTAAAACTTTGCTTGATGCGCTCAGCCGCCCAGGTATGCCTTTTTGACGGCGTCGCTTGCGGCGAGGTCCGCGCCCGTGCCCGAAAGCGTGATGCGGCCCTGCTCCAGCACATAGGCGCGGTCTGCGATGGCGAGCGCCTTGCCCGCATTCTGCTCCACGAGCAGAATCGTTGTGCCGGAAGCGTGGAATTCGCGGATGATGTCGAAAATCTGTTCCACGAGGATCGGCGCAAGGCCCATGGAGGGCTCATCCAGCATAAGCAGCTTGGGGTGGCTCATCATCGCCCGGCCCATGGCAAGCATCTGCTGTTCGCCGCCGGAAAGCGTGCCTGCAATCTGCTTTTCGCGCTCCTTAAGCCGCGGGAACCGGCGAAACACTTCTTCCATATCCGCCTCTGAAACATCTTTTTGCGTGTAGGCGCCCATGTCCAGGTTTTCGCGCACGGTCATCTGCAGGAAGATGCGCCGGCCTTCCGGTACCTGCGCAAGGCCGCGGTTGACCAGCTTGTAAGCCTCCGTGTGGGTGATGTCGTTGCCAAGGAACGTGATGGTGCCAGATTTGGGGCGCAGCAGGCCGGAGATGGTTTTGAGCACGGTAGATTTCCCTGCGCCGTTTGCGCCGATGAGCGAAACGACTTCCCCTTCATGCACCTCGAAGGAAACGCCCTTGATGGCGTGAATCTGGCCATAGTAAACGTGAATATCGTCAACTTTGAGCATCATGCCGCGTCACGCCCCTTTCTTGCCCAGGTAGGCTTCGATTACGGCCGGGTTGGATTTGATTTCATCGGGTGTGCCCTTTGCGATGATCTTACCGTAATTGAGCACCGCAATGCCCTCGCAGATGCCCATAACAAGGCTCATATCATGTTCGATGAGCATGATGGCGATCTGGAAGGTATCGCGGATCTTGCGGATATTCTCCATGAGCTCCGTGGTTTCCGAAGGGTTCATGCCGGCGGCAGGTTCATCCAGGAGCATGATGCCCGGATCCGTTGCAAGCGCGCGGACGATCTCAAGCCGCCGCTGCGCGCCATAGGGCAGGCTGCCCGCCTCTGCGCCCGCAAGATCCTGCATGTGGAACACGGAAAGCAGCTCCAGTGCGCGCTCTTTGGCCTGGCGCTCGGCCTTATAATAGCCAAAGCCGTGCGTAACGGAAGCCCAAAGGTTGCTCTTTGTGCTGTTGTGCAGGCCCACCTTCACGTTGTCGAGCACCGTCATGTTGGAAAACAGGCGGATATTCTGGAACGTGCGCGCGATGCCAAGCTTGTTCACCTGGTGTGTGCTCATGCCCAGCGTGTCCACGCCGTCAACCAGGATGGAACCGCGCGTGGGGCGGTATACGTTGGTAAGCAGGTTGAACACCGTGGTCTTTCCGGCCCCGTTCGGGCCGATGAGGCCGCCGATCTCCGTGCGGCCCATGGTGAAGTTGAAGTCGTCCACGGCGGTTAGGCCGCCGAAATCGATGCCAAGGTGGCGTACGTCGAGAATGGGGAGCTTATCCGCATCGCGCTCGGGCACGATTGCCTTGCTCGGCAGGGGTACCATCTTATTCATGCGTTTGCCCTCCTTTGTTCGCTTTGGAAGAAGCGGACTTCGCGCGGATTGCATCCGCGAGCGCTTTATAGTTGAGCTTGCCCTTGAGCGCTGCAAAGCGCGGGGAAGCGTTGAGGATCATCATCACGATCAGCACGAGCGCATAGATCAGCATGCGGAAATCATCCAGCTCGCGCAGCGCTTCGGGCAGCACGGTGATGATGATTGCCGAAATCACGCTGCCGCGGATGCTGCCCATGCCGCCGAGCACCACGATGACCAGAAGCTCGATGGATTTGTTGTAGTCAAACGTGCTTGCCGAAAGGATGGAAAGGTTGTGCCCATAAAGCACCCCGGCAACGCCCGCGAAGAATGCTGCAATCACAAACGCAAGCATGCGGAAATAGGTAACGTTAATGCCGCACGCTTCCGCTGCGATGCGGTTATCACGGATGGCGGTAATTGCGCGCCCATGGCGGGAGTTGACCAGGTTCATGATGACCACCAGCGTGATCAGCACCACCACAAAGGCGATCACGAACGTAGAATCCTGCGGCGTGCCTTTGAGGCCGGCTGCGCCGCCGGTGAATTCCAGGTTGATAATGACGCTGCGGATGATCTCGCCAAAGGCGAGCGTTACAATGGCGAGATAGTCGCCATGCAGGCGCAGCACGGGGATGCCGATGAGCACCCCGAAGCAGGCCGCAACAAGGCCGCCCACGAGCATTGCAAGCGGGAAGCGCAGCGCCATCGGCAGGATCTCCTCCATGGCGATGGAAAACAGGCACCCCGCATAGGCACCAACGGACATGAAGCCCGCATGGCCCAGCGTCAGCTCGCCCAGGAAGCCCACCGTTAGGTTGAGCGATACGGCGAGGATGATGTTGATGCAGATCGGAACGAGCATCGAGCGCATGTGGCGCGTGGCGTTCCCGGTTTCCACCAGGATGAACACCACTGCAAACAGCACGCACACGATGGCAAGCGTGATGAGGTTGCTGGTTAACGGCTTTCTTTTTTTCTTGATGCTATCCATTTCCGCACCTCAGACTTTCTCGTTCACGCGCTTGCCGAGCAGCCCTGTTGGCTTCACCATCAGCACGATGATGAGCACCGCGAACACGATCGCGTCGGAAAGCTCAGTGGAAATATAGCGTTTGGCCAGGTTTTCGATCACGCCAAGAAGAATGCCGCCCAGCATGGCACCAGGGATGGAGCCGATGCCGCCGAACACCGCCGCAACGAACGCCTTGATGCCCGGCATGGAACCGGTATAAGGACCGATGAAGCCATAGGTTGTGCCGTAGAACACGCCGGCCACGGCTGCAAGCGCAGAGCCGATGGCGAACGTGATGGTGATCGTGCGGTTTACGCTGATGCCCATGAGCTCAGCGGCGTCCCGATCCTCCGAAACGGCGCGCATGGCCTTTCCGGTGCGGGATTTTGCAATGAACAGGCTCATGGCAACCATGATTATGATGGTCACGGCGAGCGTAACGAGCATGTTGCCTTGGATCGTCAGTCCGCCAATCTCAATGGCGGGCATCGTGATGATCTTGGGGAAACTGTGCTGCGTGGAGCCGAAAATCAGAAGGGCGAGGCTCTGCAAAAAATAGCTTACGCCAATGGCGGTAATGAGAACCGCAAGCGGCTGTGCTTTGCGCAGCGGTTTGTAGGCGATGCGCTCTACGCATACGCCCAACACAACGCAGCACACGATGCTTGCGATGATCCCGAGGGCGGGCGGAAGGCCCAGCATGGACACGGTCGTGATCACCGTAAAAGCGCCGACCATGATGATGTCGCCATGCGCGAAGTTCAACATTTTTGCGATGCCATAAACCATGGTGTAGCCGAGCGCGATGAGCGCGTAAATGCTGCCAAGGCTCAAGCCGCTGACGAGGTTTACGATTAAATCCATCATTGTGGGAGCAGCTCCTTTTGGGAATTCCTAAAAAGGGCGGACCAGCAGCAAGCGCTGGCCATATCCGAGCCCGCGCCGCCGGTTAAAATTGCGGTAAAGGCTCGGATGGCATGAAATGCGGTTGGGGGAGGGACGGATGTGCCGCCCCTCCCCGAAAGTGGTTCGTTTTTGGTTATTCAGCAGTATAGGGGGTCGGAGCGCCATCGCGCAGTACGACGACTGCAGCGGCCTTGCTGGGGGCGCCGCTGGCATCCCACTGCATGGTGCCCGTCGTGCCGTCCACGGTGATTTCGGTCATCGCGGCGATCATCTTCTCGTTGAAGTCAGCATCGCTGGGCTTCGCTCCGCTCTGCTCCAGAGCAGCCTTGATGGTGTAGATGGCGTCATAGCCGTCCGCCGCAAACTGGTCGGGCGTGGCGCCGTAAGCCGCCTGGTAATCGCTCGTGAACTTGATGTTCTGCTCGTCGGCATTAGGATCAAACGGGGTCAAGAACATTACGCCTTCGGTAGCGGAAACGTTGTCTGCTCCGATCTTCTCGATGATGCCATCAAGGCCGTCGCCGCCGAAGAAGGTCTGCTCCATGCCGGCGCTCTGAGCCTGGGTGAGGATGTAGGCGGCTTCCTGTGCATAGATGGGCAGGAAGATGAGTTCAGCGCCGCTTCCTGCAATCGCCTGGAGCTGCACGGAGAAGTCGGTGTTGGACTGGTTGGTGAACGCCTGCTCGGAAACGATCTCAAGGCCGAGATCCGCAGCCGCGGTCACAAAGTTTTCCTTGATGCCATTGGAATAGTCGTTGGACTTATCGTAGATGATGGCGATCTTGGTGGCAAGGCCGTTCTCAGCAATGAACTTCGCAGCGTTTACGCCCTGCTCGGGGTCAGCAAAGCAGATGCGGAAGCCGTTGTCATACTGGATGCACTCCACCTGGGAGCCGGAAGGGGTGAGCATGAGGATGCCGTCTTCCTTGGAAACTTCAGAAACCGCGATGCATGCGCCGCTCGTAACTGCGCCGAGGGAAACCTGCATGCCGTTGTCCATGAGCTTGTTGTAAGCGTTCACGGCCATTTCAGCGTCGGTCTGGTCATCCTCGAAGAGCAGCTGGAAGGTGATGCCGTTTACGCCGCCCGCTTCGTTGATTTCCTTCACGGCCATCTCAGCGCCCTGCTTTACGGACACGCCGTAGGTGGCATAGTCGCCGGTGAGGGGCCCGATGCCGCCGATGATGAGCGTCTCGCCTTCAGCGGGCTCAGCTGCGTCGGGGTTGTCAGTGGTTGCAGGCGCTTCAGTGCCTTCGGGGGCTTCGGTTCCAACGGGAGTTTCGGTTGGTTCCGTCGCATCGTTGGCGCATCCTGCAAATGCGGCAAGGACCATCATGAGGGCCAATGCCAGTGCAAAGATCTTCTTCATTGGGACAGTTCTCCTTCAAATAATATTTTTTGAATTATTATGCAAAAAGGCGGCCCCGAGGATTTCGGAACCGCCTTAGCATACCCTAGGACGATTAGCCCGCTCTCCCCGGCAGAACGTTGCGGCGAATGATTATGCCTACTACAGCGAAGACCGCAACCACGACGAATACGCCAACCATCGTTGCGATGGTGGCGCTGCTAAGGATGAGGGCGCATGCGAGCGGAGCGCAGAGAAAAACTTTTGCAGCAAACCGCAACATAAAGCGCTCCTTTCCGTTGCAAATCGCAACCATTCCATTTTCATCGCAAAAATAGTATCATGGAGGGCATAGGTTGTCAAGAAAAATATATTATTTATAATTTAACAAAAACCGGCAGAATAAAGGATACGCTGCGCGGGGCCGCCCAGGCGGAATTTACAGTTTATTTATTCCCCCGTATCCCACAGCAACGGGAAACCTGTTATAATCAGTGGCATATGCTATATTGCGGAAAAAACAGCGTTCACGCTGGGAAATATTTTTCTTTTTGGAGGTCAGTATGTGTGGAATCGTAGGGTACATCGGCGCAAAGCAGGCTGCACCCCTTTTGCTCGCGGCGCTGGAAAAGCTGGAATACCGCGGGTATGATTCGGCGGGGCTTGCCATCCTAAGCGCGGATGGGCTTTCCGTATGCAAGGCAAAGGGCCGGCTTTCCGTATTATTTGAGCGGACGCAGGGCGGCGCCTCCATGCCGGGCACAGCGGGCGTGGGGCATACCCGTTGGGCGACCCATGGCGAACCGTCGGATGTGAACTCCCACCCCCATCTTTCTCACAGCGGCAGGGTAGCCGTGGTGCACAATGGCATTGTGGAAAACTATGCGCAGCTGCGCGAATTCCTAACCGAACACGGGTATGTGTTCCATTCGGATACGGATACCGAGATCGTGGCTCAGCTTGTGGATTATTATTACAAGGGCGATCCCGTTGCGGCCGTGCGCGCTGCGGAAGCCCAGCTCATGGGCTCGTATGCGCTTGGCATCGTGTTTGCCGCCCACCCGGATATGCTCATCGCCGTGCGCAAGGACAGCCCGCTCATCCTCGGGCTGGGGGAAGGCGAAAACTTCATCGCTTCCGATATCCCGGCGCTGCTCAAGCATACGCGCGAAATCGTGCGGCTGGGCGAGCGGGAACTTGCCGTGCTTACCCGTGAGGGCATTTCGGTATACGACCGCTTTGGCGACCCGGTGGAAAAAACGCCGGAGCACATTGCATGGGATGTGAGCGCAGCTGAAAAGGGCGGTTATGCGCATTTCATGCTCAAGGAGATCATGGAGCAGCCGGAAGCGATCCGCAACACCTTGAGCCCGCGCGTCCGGGATGGAAAAATCGAGCTTGGGCTTACCCACATTACGGAAGAAGTGATCCGCGGCATCAATAAAATCTACATTGTGGCCTGCGGTTCCGCAAGCTATGTTGGCATGACGAGCCAGTATATGCTTTCCAAGATGCTGCATGTTCCGGTAACGGTGGAACTCGCTTCCGAGTTCCGCTACAGCGATCCGGTTGTGGATGCGAACACGCTTGTGATCGTCGTCAGCCAGAGCGGCGAAACGCTCGATACGCTTTTTGCGCTGCGCGAGGCAAAGCGGCGCGGCGGGCGCATCCTTTCTATTGTAAATGTAGTGGGTTCAGCCATTGCCAATGAAAGCGAGGATGTGGTGTACACCTGGGCCGGGCCGGAGATCGCCGTTGCAACCACCAAGGCGTACAGCACGCAGCTTGCGGTGATGTACTTGATTGCGCTGCATTTTGCTAAGGTGCGCGGACACCTTACGGACGCGGCGCAGGCAGAGGCAGTTGCGGCGCTCACGGCGCTGCCGGACCAGGTTGCGGCCATGCTCGGCAAGCGGGAGCAGATGCAGTACCTTGCGTCGCTGTTCTTCAACCTGCGGGATATCTTTTTCATTGGCCGCAATCTCGATTATGCGCTTTGCCTGGAGGGCTCGCTCAAACTCAAGGAGATCTCCTACATCCACTCTGAAGCATATGCGGCGGGCGAGCTTAAGCATGGGACGATCTCCCTCATTGAGCCGGGCACGCTGGTGATCGCGCTTTGCACCTATGCGCCGCTTCGGGAAAAGATGGTGAGCAACATCCGCGAGGTCAAGGCGCGCGGCGCAGTGGTCATCGCGTTTACGGACGAGGCGGATCAGACGGTGCCCGCCGTGGCGGACCATGTGATCACCCTGCCCAAATGCGCGCAGCTGGTGCTTCCCTCCATGCCGCTGATCCCGCTGCAGCTTTTCGCCTATTATGTGGCGCTGCTCAAAGGGTGCGATATTGACAAGCCGCGCAACCTTGCAAAATCCGTCACGGTGGAGTAAACGCCGCGCAAAGCGCCAAGAACGGGCTGCTGCCCGCGGGGGCTTGACGCGGCAGTCCTTAATTTTCATTTGCAAGCAGCGATATTGCGCGGTGCAAGCGCAAAGAAAGTCTTGCGCAGGCGGCGAAGCTGTTTGTGTGAAAAGCGCGCGCAGATGCTCGAGCTTAGTGGAGTAAACGCCGCGCAAAGCGCCAAGAACGGGCTGCTGCCCGCGGGGGCTTGGGGCGGCAGCCCTTGATTTCCATTTGTAAGCAGCGATATGCGCGGTGCAAGCGCAAAGAAGGCCTCGCGCAGGCGGCGCAAGCTGTTTATGTGAAAAAGCGCGCGCAGATGCTTGAGCTTACCAAGCCGGCTCTTTTGCCCGCCGCGCATGTCGCGCCAAAGCCGCTTATTTGGTGGGGGTTTCCGCTTGCGCGCATGGGCGGCGGATGCGGCATGCTCTTGTGAACGCTGGACGGCGCTCTGGAATCCAGTCTGGTCCTCGCAAGCACGCAATCAAGTGCGACTGCGGCTGTGGCGGGGCGGTGCGCCAAAGACGATCCAAGGGGATGTGGGGGCGCCCTCACAGGCGCTTTGCCCGCACTGCGCATGCCGCTGCGCGCGATGAAAAACCCGGGGCCGCAATCCATGCAGCCAAGAAAGCGCAGCGAATATTGTTTGCCCAAAAACCGAAAGCGGGCACGCCGTGTGGCGCGCCCGCTTTTCCTTTTCAACTCAGTTTTCCGCGACCTTGATGTTGCCCGTAAGGCAGATCAGCGCGGCATCCCGCACAGCCGCTGCATGCGCCTCCACCGCTGCGTCCGGCCGCACAAACGCGCGCCGTTTTTCGCGGTCAAACCCGAACACTTCCGGGCATTGCTTGGTGCATGCGCCGCAGCCGATGCACTTTTCACCGAATACAAGTTTCATCGTTTTATCCCTCCGGCACTGTTTCTGCCCCTATCATACCGCAGCATGCGCCATGGGGAAAGTCCCATTTAGTTCGCGTGCTTTTTGAACAGGCGGGAGAGAGGCTTGTAGATCAAAAACGTCATGCCGACCGAAAGCATCCCCTTGATAAACGTAAACGGCATATTGAACCAAATAAGTCCATCCCAGAGCGTTTCGACGTTGGGATTGATCGCTTGATACATACCGATGATGGTCTCCATCGGCATAAACGCCGTGTAAACAGGATATGTTACATAATAATTGGTGAAAATGCTTACGCCGGCCATGAACGCAGCGCCGGTGAGGGAACCGACCAGTGCCGATACGCGGTTTTTCTTAAAGCGATAGATGATCCCCGCCGGCACCACAAAGCATACGCCGAGCATGAAGTTGCTCAGTTCGCCGACGCCGCCGGTCGTCGTAAAAAGTACGTTCACAAGGTTTTTCACCAAGCATACCGTTGCACCGCTTACCGGGCCAAACAGAAACGAAGCGATGAGCGCAGGAAGCTCTGAAAAATCAAGCTTAATAAAGCTCGGCATTAGCGGCACACTGAAGGAAAGCATCATCAGCACTGTCGCTACCGCGCTCAGCAGCGCCATTTCTACCAGCCATTGAACCTTTGCATTCCGCATAAAAACCTTCTTTCCCGGGAAATATCTCCCGCATAAAATGTAGGTTTTAGGGGAAAAACGCCCCCGCTTTTCCAAGCGGGGGCGCGTTGCATTGCAAGCAAAATTGGATGCAGTTTGCTTCTTCCATCCGGACTATACCGTCGGTACCGGGATCGAACCGGTTCGGCGGCGCATGTGCGCCGTTCGCGGACTCGTCGGCCGTTGGCCGCATCACCGCCGGTGTGGAATTTCACCACCCCCTAAAGCAAGGCCATTATAGCGCTGTGTGCGCGCATTGTCAATGCTTTGCCGCCGTAAATTTCCTATGCAGCATGGCTGGCCACCGCGCTTGTAAGCCCGGTGCATGCAATGCTGCACTATCCTTTGCAAATGGCTCCCTTTGCTATGCGCGCTTGCGTTTAGGGGTCTGGTGTGTTATCATGAAAATACAATTGGCAGGCATCGCGTCCCCCGATTTGTTTGTTAGGTTCCCTGTTCTTGGAAGGTTCGGGAACCTAACTTTTTATTTCTTGTTCTGATTTGCAATGTACTTGATGCATTCCATTGCTTCTTCTGCCGTGTGCCCATGTTGGATAAGCCAATCAATCAGCCTTGCGGTTTCAGTTGCAGTCATGCTTTCTTCCATTCCTTCCCACCTCCTGCCCGGCATATTTCGCTTGGTTGCTCTTGCTATGGTTCCAGTACACATGATGTGGCTTGCATTGTCATGCGGCACGCACCTTTTTTAAGTTTCCGTCCGGCAGATTCAGCGCTGGGAAATACGCAAAAAACGGGAAATAATTCGCCCTTCCCAACCATGCCCGCTTTTGGTATAATATAACGCGGCGCGCAAAACGCGCTGTAAGGATTCGTTGCAATTTTCCAAAAGTAAGGAGGGTGGAATATGTCCGCTGCATACGATGCGGTCGTGCTTGGCGCAGGGCACGCGGGCTGCGAAGCCGCGCTCGCGCTATCGCGCATGGGCCTTTCCACGCTCGTTGTTACCTTGAACCTGGATTCCGTGGCGCTCATGGCCTGCAATCCCGCGATCGGCGGCACCTCCAAAGGGCACCTTGTGCGCGAGGTGGATGCGCTCGGCGGCGAGATGGGGCTTGCTGCGGATGCGGAATTCATCCAGATGCGCATGCTCAACACCGGGAAAGGCCCGGCCGTGCATTCCCTGCGCGCGCAGATGGACAAGCGCCGCTACCACGAGCGCATGAAGCGTGCGCTGGAGGCGCAGGAAAACCTTGCGCTGCTGCAGGGTGAAGTGGAAGAGATCCTAACGCAGGGTGGCCGCGTTTGCGCCGTGCGCCTTTCGGGCGGCGTGAATACTGAGGGGGAGCTGATCACCTGCCGCGCCGTCGTCGTGGCCACGGGCGTATACCTCAAAAGCCGCATTTTGATCGGGGACCATGTGCAGCAAAGCGGGCCATGCGGCCTCTTGCGCGCAGAGGGGCTTTCCGCATCGCTTGCATCGCTTGGCTTTTCGCTGCGGCGCTTTAAAACGGGCACCCCGGCGCGCGTGTTGGGGCGCACGCTCGATTATGATGAAATGGAAGCCCAGCCGGGCGATGTGCCGGCGCCGCATTTTTCCTTTTTAACGCAGAGCGACCCAAGGCCGCAGGTGCCCTGCTATCTCACCTATACCAACGAGGCCACGCATGCGGTCATCCGCGCGAACCTGCAGCGCAGCGCCATGTATTCCGGCCTCATCCATGCGACGGGCACGCGCTATTGCCCCTCCATTGAGGATAAGATCACCCGCTTTGCGGATAAGGACCGCCATCAGATCTTCATCGAACCCGAAGGGCTTTCCACGGATGAGATGTATGTGCAGGGCATGTCCACGAGCCTCCCGCAGGAGGTGCAGGCGGAGATGCTCCACACCATGCCGGGGCTTCGGCACTGCCGGATTACCCGCCCGGGATATGCCATCGAATACGATTGCATCGACCCGCTTATGCTCGATACAACGCTCGGCGCGAAATCGGTGCCCGGCCTCTATTTTGCCGGGCAGATCAACGGTTCCTCGGGCTATGAGGAAGCCGCAGCCCAGGGATTGTATGCGGGGATCAACTGCGCGCTGTATTTGAAAAACGAACCCCCGCTCGTGCTTTCGCGGGCGGATGCATACATCGGCGTGCTGGTGGACGATCTTGCCACCAAGGGCACCAACGAGCCTTACCGCATGATGACCTCCCGCGCCGAATACCGCCTGCTGCTCCGGCAGGATAACGCAGACCTGCGCTTGACGGAGCTTGGATTGCGCACGGGGCTGATCTCAGAAGCCCGCTATGCGCGGCTCATGGAAAAGAAGGATGGCATCGCCCGTGCGGTGCAGGCGCTTTCCGCTTATGCCCCGCCGGGAGAGGCGCTCGCAGCGCTGCTCAGAGCGCATGGGGAGCCCGTCCCGAAAACGGGCGTGCGCCTGTTTGACCTGCTCAAGCGCAATGGCGTGGGCTACACTGACCTCATGGGGCTTTATGCCTCCCTGCCTTCGCTTTCGGAGGAGGTGCGCGCGCAGGTAGAGATTATGGCGCGCTATGATGGCTATATTGAAAAGCAGCGCGCGCAGGTGGAGCGCTTCCGCGCGCTGGAGGATACGCTCCTGCCGGAAACGATGGACTATGCTTCGCTTGAGGGCCTGCGCCTTGAAGCGCGGCAGAAACTCAGCGCGCAGCGGCCGCGCTCCATCGGCCAGGCCTCGCGCATCAGCGGGGTTTCGCCTGCGGATGTTGCGGTGCTGCTTGTGCATTTGAAGAAACGCGAGATCGGAGGGGCTGAGCAGGGCGCCCAGCCATAAAAGGAGGTAATATGCGCGAGACCCTTTCCACGCGCTGCCCATTTCTCACCGGGGAGCAGCTTGCGCAGTTTGAGACCTATTATGCCATGCTTGTGGCGTGGAATGCGCGCATGAACCTCACGGCCATTACCGCACCCGAAGAGGTTGCAGAGAAGCATTTTGCGGATAGCCTGCTGCCGCTTGCGCATATCCCGGAGGGCGCGCGCTGCATCGACGTGGGCACGGGCGCCGGGTTCCCGGGCGTACCCATCCTCATTGCGCGGCCGGATGTAAAAGCCGTGCTGCTCGATTCGCTCAACAAGCGCCTTACCTTTTTGCAGGCCGTGCTCGCAGAGCTGGGGTTGCAGGCCCGGGCGAAGCTCGTGCATGCGCGTGCGGAGGATGGCGGGCGCATGGATGCGCTGCGCGGCGGGTTCGATGTTGCGCTCACGCGCGCGGTTGCGCCCGCAGCTGTGGCGCTGGAATGGACAATCCCGTTTTTGAAGGTGGGCGGCGCGTCGCTTTTGTATAAAGGCGCAAAAGCGGAAGAGGAGCTTTCGGATGCGCAGCATGCGCTCAGCGTGCTGCACGCACGCGCAGAGCTTGTGCACTACGATGCGCCCTGGGGCGCGCGTTATGTAATCGCAGCGCAAAAACTGGAGAAAACGCCTAGGGAATATCCGCGCAAAGCGGGAACAGCTGCAAAGAAACCGCTTTAATCTGCATAGGGGGTGTCCTAATTTGACGGGTTTTGTCCGTCTTTGTGGGCGATGCAGGAAAAACGGTTCGGGTGCAGAACCCAATATCCAAGGAGGGAGCAAACCATGCCCGTATTCGATTTTAGAAAGGATGCAAAAACGGAGGGGAACGACCGCAAACTCACGGAAATTCCCGTTGCATCCATCCGCAGAAATCCCTATCAGCCGCGCGTGACCTTCGATGAGGAAAGCATCGCCGAGCTGGCACAATCCATCCGCCAGGTTGGGCTGATCCAGCCGCTTGTGGTGCGCAAAGCGCCGGACGGCGCATTTGAGCTCGTTGCAGGCGAGCGGCGCCTGCGCGCGGTGAAGAGCCTCGGCATGGAAAACGTAACCTGCATTGTTGAACAGGGGATGGAGGATGAATCCTCCGCGATGATGGCGCTCATCGAGAACCTCCAGCGGGAGGATCTGCATTATCTTGAGGAAGCGCAGTGCTACAATACCCTTCTTTCCACATATAACCTTACCCAGGAGGAGCTGGCCGCACGCCTTGGCAAAAGCCAGTCGTCCATCGCAAACAAATTGCGCCTGTTGCGCCTTCCAGAGGAAGTAAAATCCGCCATGGCAGAGGCGCATTTGACTGAGCGGCATGCGCGCGCGTTATTAAAGCTCAAGGATGAAAAAACGCAGCTTGCGCTCGTGGATAAGATTGCAAAGAAGAGCCTCTCCGTGAAGGAAACGGAAAAGCTCGTGGACAAAACGCTCAACAGGCTTTACGACGAAAAGGCGGATGGCGCGCGTCCGCGCCCGAAGATCCTGCGAATTGTAAAGGATTACCGGCTTTTTATGAATACCATCAACGCCGCTGTAAATACCTTGCGTGAAACCGGCATGACTGTGGCCGTAGAGCAGGAAGACCGCGAGGATGGCGTGGATATCCACATCCACGTTACACGGTGAGCCAAAACGCAAAAAAGGGCCGCTCTGCATAAGTTGCAGAGCGGCCCTTCGGGTTTTATCGCAAGCTCTTTCCCTTCAGCTCAATTACGCTGAACAGGCGCGGCGACGTGATGCGCGAAAACAGGCGTTCGCCGTAGTCCTCCAGCAGCTGCGCCTTGCCAAGGTTCGTCGCAATCACGGTTGCCTTGCCTGCGTTTTGCCGTTCATTCACCGCGGAAAAAAGCACTTCGTAGGTCACGTTTGGAATAAACGGTTCCGTGCCCAGGTCATCGATGAGAAGGAGCTCCGGCGTGGCGAGCCCCGCTGCCGAAAGTCCGCCTTCCCGCTCTCGCATGCCGCGCAGCATGCGGTCAAGCAGGTTGTAAGCCGTATATTTTTGCACGGAATAGCCCTGGGCAAGCGCGCGCTGGCCAATGCAGTCCAGCAGGAAAGTTTTGCCAAGACCAACATCGCCCATCAGCAATAAGCCTTTTGCGCCGTTAAAGCAGAGCGCCTGCGCATATGCTTCGCAAATCTCTTTTGCGCGCAGGCTGCGCCGCCGCTGGGCTTCATCCGGGTAAATATCGGCGTCGAAACGCTCGAAGCACGCCTCCGGCGCAAAGCCCGAAGATGCGTATTCCTCGCGCAGCAGCCGCTTGCGCAGGCAGGCGCACATGCGCCGTTCCGGCCCAATGAAGCCCGTGTCCTCGCATTGCGGGCAGCGGAACTGCGGCGCGAGCGTTTCGGGGGCGATTCCATTGTCTGCAAGCAGCCGCGCCGCTTCCGCGTCGAGCGCGGCGATAGCCTGCTCGGCTTCAGCGCGCAGGGCTTGCGGATCTTCGGCGTTGCGCAGCTTGGGGCCGAGCGCAAAAGCGATGCTCCGTTTTTGCGCATCGATGGCGCGCAGGCGGGGCAATGCGGCATATGCGGCTTCCCTGCGCGCCTCAGCCGCAGCGATTGCCTGGGCGCGCGCCATCTTATACTCGTGCGCGATGCTTTGCGTTATGCGCATTTTCTTCCTCCGCTGCAATTGGTTTTTAAGCTATTATAATGCTTTTCCCTGTTGCGGCACAAGGCTTCATGCGCATTTCTGCCTTCAGCGTGCCTTACCCTTCCCGTTTCACATAGCTTTCCCCCATGTAGCCTTTTGCAAGCTTGCCGTCCAGCGCAACGGCGATCTCGCACCAGCCGCTTTCCGCTGGAAGCGCAAGCATGCGGTCGCCGGCATATGCAACGCCGAGCGCAGAAGATGTGCTGCTGCGCCCGCTGCGCACATATACCGAGCCACCGCCAACCGTAGCAAAATAGGTTTTTGCCGGCTCGGGCTTTTCGGGTTCCGGCGCATCCGGAAGTGGGAGGCGGCCATAGCGGTTCCAGTATCCCGTGCCGCTCGCATCAAGCGCGCGTCGGGTTACGCCCACGTCGCGCCCCTGTGATTCGATCGCGGTGCCATCCCCGGCGTATACGCCAACATGGTGAATTTTGGTTCCGTTATGCCGGAAAACCAGATCACCTTTTTTAAGCGCATTTCGCGTGACAGGCGTGCATTTGCTGTAAAGCCCTGCGGCGCTTAAATCGGTTTTATAAAAGCCGGTTATATCCTGCAGATAGTGCATGATGAGGCCGGAGCAATCATATGCCGCAATGGGCGATATGCCCTCTGCTTGAAGCTTTTTCCACAGTGCCAGCACGCGCTGGACGTTTGCCTCGCTCGTTTCGCGCGAGCGGATCCATGCCTCTGTAATATCCGTTTGGCCTTGGGCGCCCCACACATAGAGCGAGCGGCCGACCTGTGCATCCAAATATTCGATAAACTCGTTGATCATTCTTATGGAAATTCCTTTCTCTATATTGAGAGAAGCACCCATGCCGGGAGGGCTTGGGCGCTCCTGCTTTATAGTATGCAACGCGCGAAATAAGCGCGCATCCCCGCCGGTAGTGCCGGCGGGGATGCGCATGCAAAAGGTGTGATAGCGGCTTTAGGGAAATTAAGTGCATGCTGCAGGGGAAAAATTCACTTTGGGCTGCCGCATCGCGCCGAATAGGCGCTCCTCTTTATGCGCAGGAAAGCCCGGCGCACCCGCTTGAAGAACTATCCTTTTGCCAAATGGATTTCCCTGCATAGATGGGATCTGCCCAGTTGGACGCTTCTGAAAAAGCGGCAGATTGCGCCCCATCGCCCGATTCTCTGTTACTCCTGCACTTCAGGGAGCCCCCCGATGCTCGTAAGCAGGCTGAGCACTGCCGCAAGGGCGGAGGCGGAGGCCACCATCACCCAGTCCACCTCGGAGAGCACCGCGCAGGTGCCGATCGTAGCGACAGCCGTCTGCGCCAGCGTTTTCAGCGCGCGGATCCCCGCCGCCTTCAGCCATCCCTTAAAGTTCGTTTTCATCGTTTTTTACTCCTTTCATTCCGAAATCCGGTTTGTATCCGCTACGAGCTTGCGCTCAAATTTTTTAAATGCTTTCATCGCTTCCCGGTACTGGTTGATTCCATCCTCCACCTCGCCGTTGATGCCCCCGTTTACGCGGGCCATCGCCAGCGCGTAGGAGAGCTTCGCCGTGCTCACAAGAAGCGACACCTGCACCGCTTCCCCTTCCGCACGCAGCGCTTCGCGCGCCTGCGCAGCCTTATAGCGCTTTGACTGGCGGTGGTTATAAAGCGCCATAATCAT
>JABLTO010224575.1_pt1 | contig 25981 bp, 20 predicted proteins | sample 7160091 | NCBI WGS metagenome assembly JABLTO01 (sample SAMN14651225, study PRJNA627086) | human gut metagenome | isolation source: feces | host: Homo sapiens
CGGAGAAGAAACTTTTGATTTTAGATTCTCCTTTTCTGCTTGTCCTAAGGGCAGCGCAGCAGTCATAACCTGCCTCAATCTGCTTTATCATCTCAGGAACCAAAGCCGGCGGGTGCTGTAAATCTGCATCCATTACAATTTCTGCTCTTAGTTCTTCCCTCGCATATTTAGGACTTCCAAAAACACCCTCCATGTCTCTGTTAAGGCGGCTTATATGTCCGGTGGCATGGGCTGCTTCGTGAAGCAATGTTGCCATATAATCATATTCACTTTCAAACCGATTCACTTCCGGAAGGGTAATTCGGTCCAATACTTCTGTATAATATGCCCTGTCTCCACCTTCCTCGAACCCGACTTCCATGTTTTTTATCAGTGTGTCCTTCCTTAGCAAAAGTTCTTCAGCATTTAACTGATAAGTTTTTTCTACATATGCCGGTATTCCTTCAATCTGTTCAGCATTAAATACTGTGTATGTATTGGATATCGGCTTAAATCTCTCCTTGAATTCTTCGTCCGTCATACCATTGCCAAGTACCTTTGCATCAGCATATGATACTTTTTTTCCGACCTCGGTGTCATATAGTGACCAGAATTCCACATGTACACCCTTTGATCCTTTCTTTATTTTCCAACCTGCGTCTGTTGCCTGTTTAAATGTACACCACCGCGGATCCTCATATCCGTTAATTGACTGAACGAATTCCAGCCAAAAAAAATTTAATCCCTGGTAACTCTTTTCAGAAACAGCATTTCTTGGATGTCCAACCGAACTCCATGATTTATGCCATGGTATTGTGTCCTTTTTTAGGCAGTCTACAAAATTTTGGATTATATCCTCACGCATTTTATTCATCTTTTGCCCGTGCCTCCCAAAACATCATTCCATTCACATATTATCTGTTCCTCAATTTCGTCTTCCCCAACTTCATCATTAATTGATATCATGTCAAGTAATCTTTTCATTTCCTCCGTCATAATTTCATCTCCTTCCTTTTATCAGCAGAATTTATTATTTTTCCACATTTAGGTTCACTTTTTCCCAAATTTGTTTTTTGGTATAAATGGTCAAGTATTTCCTTATCCTTTTTTAGCTTTATCAGTTCTTCCTGTAATCTGTTAATCTCGCTGATTTCCACGGTGCATTCCCTAAGGTCTTTTGTCTCAATAATCTTATCGAAATTATCACCACAAACCTCATATATGATTTCATCAAGATTTGTTTTTGTTGCTGTGGGCTGCTCTAAAGTATCGTCAATTTTAACAAGCTCTCCTGTATCATCCACTCCCAGGTTATAACCTTTGACATCCATGTAACTCAGAATCAATTCTGCCTCCTCATTTGTAAGGCTCGTTGTTATGTATGTGTTGTTGACCCAGTATGACATGTCTTCAGCCACCAAAAAAACCTTGATTTCACGAAGCAGCTCCTCACTTATGTCACTGAATTTTAATTTGCCTGTAAGTGGCACTACGTCATCAAACAGCTTTGTATTATCCATTTTCATGCTATAGTAATCATTCAGATTATTTCCACCTATAATGATATGATCAAGCACATTTATTCCGATTGAACCAAAACTCTTTATGATACGCTCTGTTTCAGTATAGTCTTCCTTGCTCGGTTTGAGATTTCCGCTTGGGTGATTGTGCAGAATGATAACACTTCCGGCATTAGACAGGATTGATGCCTTAAGCATTTCTCTCGGTTCAACAAGTGTCCTGTTAAGTGCTCCGGCTGAAGCTACCGAAAAGTTAATCGGTTTCAATGCGGAATCAAGATTAACTATGCATATCTGCTCTCTGTCTAATTTGGATAGCAGCTCCCTTCCCAGTATTCTTACTGCATCCTCAGGTGTTTTAATCTGTTCCGGCGAATATAGCGGTGTTTCATCCTGTAAGCGGACTGAAACCTGCTCCAGTTTAAAATCCTGATTTTTGTCACTGGTTATGTCCATTCTTACAAGCCTTTTGTCGAATTCTTTTTTTTTAAAACGATTGACGCTTTTTATGATTTCCTTAACTATGTTCGTTTCTATCTGGGTCATTTCTTCCATGTCTTCATTTTCATCAATTCCGTAATACCTGATAGTCTGTGGATATATTGTTTCTCTGACAACATCGTCTTTCTCATTATTTTCGGTTGAATAAACTTCTGCAACGAATTTGTTATAATCAAGCTCAATATCAAATCCTTCACTATTCAAAATGTCTGCAAGATCAATCAGACTAATCGGCCGTATGCGTGAATCCCCGACACTCTTTACTGGCACTTGTGGGGAGGGATCATCATCATAAAAGTCTGAATTTTGCATAAAGCATTCTGCTTCTTCCTTCGTATCAACAGTGCCTTTCCCCAGGATGTCCCAAAACATCTCCTCATTTTCAATCTGCCAGCTGTCCCTGTCAGCCGTCAATTCCTTATATATGGTATAATCTTCTTCCGTTATCTCCTCTCCGTAATCCCTGTTCACCTCGAATCCTTCAATAAAACTTTCCCTTTCCGACACAGTCATGTTGTCAATTTTTTTCCGCAATTCGTTAGTCATCGTTCTTTCCTCCTAACCATACCGTAATTACCTTATCCTCTGATTTTCCAATAAGTTCAAGTAATTCATTAATTGTTACATTCTCCATTTTGATACCTCCTGTTTTAATTAAAAAAAGACGGCAGTTTTTTTGCCATCTTCTACATTATTACAATTATATTATAACATCCTCGAAAATCCGGTAACAGGTTATATTTGGTTACATCTTTTTGTTTTTTTCTTCCCTGTCTGTCTGTTGCTCTCTTGATGTTTCCTGTTGTTTTTGTCTCCGTTCATCAAGTTCTTTTCCTGATGAACGGGCAAGTCTTAATTCTTTTTTTATCCGGTGTTTTCCCCGCAGCATATCATTCATCCGGGTGTGATAGTCCATGTACACCTCACCAACGTAATTCTCTTCAAGCATTCTTTCAATCTCATCCAGCCGTTGCTGCTCGGATTCAGATATTTTTTCTTTTTCTTTTAAGGTGACGGCTTCTTCATAAATTTCAAACAGCGAAAAACTTCCGTCATCCCCCTTACTTAAAAAATCAGCATATTCCTTACGACACTTTCTTATTGATGAATTAACGTTCTTAAGTTCCATATTAAGGTCATCCATTACCGCATCCATATCTTCCGCTGTCCTGATTCCATGCTTCATCAGGAAACTGTACTGTAACATTGAACGATTAATTGAATTAAGAATTCTTTCACTTTCCCATGATGAAGGCAATTTTCGGTTATAAAGCTTTGCCGCCTTATAAATTTTCATTAAGGAATCTTTCTGGTATATTGACATTTTATTCCATCTGACAAAGCTGCTTACCCTGTTTTTGTAAAATGCATTACTGAAATAATATTCCTTAATTATTGGGACGTGTATTTCAGGCTGGTGCATTAATGATATTCTGCGGGATATGTCATACGGCTGACATTCCCTTGGAAGCTTATACGAACGTACAGCCTTACTTTTTCCCGGTGGCTTATATGCGATGTACGTTCCATATTTCTTTGAAAAGCCTTCCCTTATTCCATAGTCATATATCATCTGCATCTTTTTTTTGAAGTCCTCATAATCTTCTGACATACTAATGCATGATTTGATATCTTCTCTTATTTTTTTATTCCAGTCGATGTTTTTTTCTTCTTCGGTGGCAGAGACAAATTCCAGTTTGGATAATCCATATTTTTCGGCAATCTTGTCTGTAATCGGCTGTATGTATTTTTCCCAGTCTCCATCTTCATATCTGTATTTTTTTCCTGTAACTGAATTAACTGAGTTAAATATCAAATGTCCATGCATGTGTTCCTGGTCATCATGGACAGCATACACTGCATCATATTCATTTTTCAAATATTCCTCCATGAAGTCTGCCATGATGTTCATGCAAAGGTCAGCTGATACTCTTTCTGACGGCGAAAATGAAATTACAAAATGATATCCCTGGCGTCCGTCATACTTATCATGTATTTTCTTCGTGTCCATAAATTTGTTATATATCATTTCCTCGTCACGGCCACAGTTTCCGCCTATTAGTCTTTTATTCTGTGTTTTCTTTGGATTTGTAATGTAATAGATTGCATTATATAATCCTGCTGACATTTTTCCTTTTTTTCGCTGTTTGACATGCATAAGCTTGGTAATTCCCATTTTAATCCTCCGTAATATCCATTGATATCTTCTTTTCGAGATATATCATTTCTGCAAGAAGTTCATCCACAACCCTTACCGCATTCACATATTTTTTTTCAACCATTTCAGAATACTTGAAGCATATCTGCTCAGCGTTGGACTGTATCGGATATATCTGATTATGAAGTCTTGCAAGCATTATCTGTACATCCTTTTCGGTATACATTCTTGCATTTTCAAGACATTCGCGGATGCATTTGCTTACACTCTGTCTGTTCATTTGTGCACGATTTTTAATAATTGAATACAGTCTGTCATCAGCCGAAAAAGACATTCCCGTGTTTTTTCTTTTTTCCTCATATCTTATAACCGGTGATGAAGATGGCTGTTTTTCCTTAATTATTTTGAGTATTTCCTTTAATAATTCTATTACATCCTTAAGTAGCAGTGGCAGTTCATCATCAACATCTACTGCCCCGTATGTATTATATATCCTTGCCTTATAATTTACTTTCAGTCCTATCTTTTTGATTTTTTCATCAATTATATTTTCAATCAGGCTGATGTTTTCATCTGATATGTCCGGCTGTTCGAGTTGCTCCCTTATGTAAGCTGCAGTTTTTTTTCCTTCTTTTAAGGTTTGCGCCAGCAGCTTTTCACGGAGTTCTGCTGACATCCGGATTTTGATTACATGCTTTTTCATTTCTTCCTTTCAAGTTCAGATGTATGCATTATGTATACATTTTTCTTAATGCTTACATAATGCATACAATTTTTGCTGTTGTTTGTATGCACAGTGCATACATTTTATAAATGCCTGCATTATGCATACAATTTATCTTGTTTCAATGCTTACATCATGCATACATTTCTGTAAATGCTTGCATTATGCATACACTTTTTTAATTCTTTTTTCATTATCCATATGTTTGTATGCATAGTGCATACATTAATGTTTCATTTCTTTCATTTTTTGTTCTTTGCATACACAATGCATACATTTTTCTTCTTTTAAGGTTTCTTTATGTATGCATTATGTATGCATTTTTTTCCTTTTGTCTGTCTTTTTAGTGGCAAGATACGCACTTTTTAGTACATTTTTGTTAAAAAAACAACAATGTACTCAAATGCGCACTTGTTAGGGAGAACCCTAATACCCCTTTATGTATGCACTATGCATACATCATATATATATCGCTTCGCCACTTAACACCTTAAAAAGAAAAAGCAGACACTTTTTACGTTGCCTGCTTTATATCCTTTTACCGGTTAATGTATTCATGCAGATGTGCAAGTATGGTATCCTCCACAAAATCTGCCCTCTTATAAATCATGCAATTATACAGGGCATCTATGATAGAATCACTTGCACATATGTATGTAGCCTCCTTAGGCGACATTTCCTCAAGATTTTCTGATATGACTTCATATATTTTTCGTTTGTCAATTATTTCAGATGCTTTTGAAAATATGTTTTCCCGGGAAGTGCACATCATGTCCATTCTGAATCTGTCCCATTCATATTCCATGTGTTCTGCAATATTCATTACTGTTCTCCTTCTTACTTGATTTTTTTCATCTTGCTATATGAACCGTATTTCGTTTTGCCGTTTACTTTTGTAAACGCCCTTACTTTTACATAGTAAGTGGCTTTTGACTTTTTTACTGTTACAGTCTTTGTTTTGTAAGATGTATTTATTGTTTTTTTCTTTTTGAATTTTTTGGTGGTACTGATGACAATCTGAAATCCGGTTCCGTTATAACTACCTGCTTTTCTGCACATTTTAACCGTAATCTTTTTTCCGGATTTTGATACCTTGTTAATTTGTGGTGTCTTGATTTTTATTTTTCCAGATTTATTGTTCTGGTTAATGACGTAAGCGTTAGAATAACTGCTGTATGCCTTTGCTCCTGTCTTGTCATTTTTATAAAAGGACCTTACATACAAGACATGCTTTAAGGATGACAAAGGAATGGACACCGAATCTGATATTGTCGAAATAAGAAGTTTCTTGCTTTCTCCTTCACATACTTCATATCCACTGTACTTATCTCCTTCAATCTTGATCAGATAATATTTACCGGATTTCGTTACCGACCTGATTTTAGGAACGGACAATGCGAGCTTAACTGAATGGGCCTGTGAAAATTCGGACATTGTATCTTCATCGCGTCCCACAGCCCTTACCTTGTAATAATATGTTCTGTTATAAATTAACTCATCGTCATTATCATTATAAAAACATTCTGCCGTGTCACCTATTTCTTCGTATGCTCCATTAGGGCTGTCTGACCTGTATATTCTGTACGCTGCCGCATCAGGGTTGCCGTCCCAGTATATCCTGACTGCCTTTTTGTTTACCGAATGTCCTTTTACCGTTACACTTTTAAGTGCAGATACAGACAGGCTGACTGCTTTTGATATTTTTGCATATGCATCACCATTGTGCTGTGATACCTGACCTGATACAATACAGCTGAAAGTCAGGCGGATTGGAATACCGTTTGTCATGGAAAGAGGAGTAATGCTCCAGCTTCCATCCAGTTCCTTTACGTTTACCTTTGTTTCATCCTGAACGATGCATTCCTGTTCTGTCAGAATGTCACCTGACTGAAGATTGGTAACTGATGTATTTACGTCCTCTGGATTTCCAAGAATCATCGACATTGAATCCACTGCCTTATTATTTTTAAATACTCTCATAACAGGCTTTGGATATATGTTAATCTTAATGATTCTCGCCGGTGAATAATGAACCGTTCCGTTTGATGATGTCCACTTGTATGATGCCCTTACATATGTTGTTGCACGTCCACCACTTTTTGAGGAAAAAGTCATAGTGCTTCCTGAAAGACTTCCTGCATCAAGCCTGTTTGTTCCCTTATCAAGAGTCTCACCTTTTTCCTTGCATTCGTATATATGCAGGGAGGTCTTTACCGCTTTTTTTGCCGTGTCCTCCGATACGTCAGAAGGAGTAACTGTTCCATTTGATGATGTTACCTTGAAAGAGTTTCCTGCATATATGTAAACCTGCTGATTTAGGAAATTATCATCATCCGCTGATGAATGAGATATGCTATTCTTAAGTCCCGGTGTAACACTTTTTTTAAACACCCTTACCTTAACGGTTCTGACCCTGTCGGCATCCTTTTTGGAATTTAGTCTGTTGACATAGAACGTTGCAGTCCCTTCATTCTTAGCTGTAATTGTGAAGTATTTCCTGTTTTTTATTGTTGCCGTATTCCACACTGCATCACACACCTTGACTCCTTTAGAATCATACCCTGTGCCTTTTAGGTTTGACGCATAAGTAAAAATAGGTTCGGTATTGTCGGTTGTCTGCTTATATGTCTCACCTACTTCAAGATATACGGTCGTATATGCATATGCATATACTTTTGTCTGGCTCACTGTTGTAATGCCAATAAGCATTACAAACACAAACAGTGGTAACAAAATAATTTTGTTTAATTTCTTCATTATACGTTATTCCTCCTTAATTGACTTAGTTGGTCTGGATGGCAACCACTGCCCTGACTTTGAATTTACAATTTGTGTATGTTACCTTAATGCCGACCCCGTATTTATGTCCGTTTCCTCTTAATGAATCTGCAAGCTTCTCGGCTGCAATTAATACATCATCAAGTGCTGATGAGCGGGCTGTTGCCGTTGCCGTTTTTGATGTTACCTTAATTGTAGTATTTTCACAAAGACTGTTTATGGTGCTCTGTGCATCACTTTTATTATTGGCTGCCATGTATATTGCAAGGTTTCTCATGTTATCATTACGGTTCCCCGCAATTGCATTTTCAACCGTGTTAATGATTAACTGCGTTGCATCATATCCCAGTTCACTTGTGTCCTGACGTTGTGCCGGAACATTATTATTTATTGGTTTTGCTTTTTTCCTGGTTCTTTCGGTTTTCCTTGTTTCCTGTACCCGTGTTTCAGGTATTACCTGAATGTCTGAATGTTTAACTGTAACTTCAGGCTCCTGCCAAACCGGATATGTGGCTTGTTTTTTCTTTTTGCGTTTCTTCTTTACTGTTGTTGAAGTTTCCGTGGCTGTGGCTTTGGTCGTAACTGTTACTGTACTCTCTTCTGTCTCCATTTCCGTGGTTACTTCCGTTTCATCGGCAACAGTTGTCATTTCCATGGTTTCTATGGTTGTTTTAACTTCATCTGTTAAATCACTGTCTGATGATTTTTTTAAGGCAATAACAACAATCACTACTATAATCAACACAATAATGCATATGAGTAACACCAGCATCTTCTTAACCCTGTCATCCATCTTTCTCTTGTTTTTTACCTTCTCGGATTTTGGAACGTGCCTTTCATATTCCTTTTTATCCTTCCATTCATAATATCTTTTTCTGATTCCTGATAACATGTTTCCATCTCCTTATTACCATATCTTAAAGTTAAACTCATGAGTATTCTTATGATATTCAACAACCATATACATGTCCTTTAAATCAATGCTCAGATGAAATGTCATTGTGAGTACGTCTGTCTTATTGTCTATGTCTGATTCTTCAAGTCGTAATTCTTCGCAATTCTGCAGTCCGTATCCAAGAATGTTTTCATGAACTTTTTCATAGAATTCTTTTTCATCCATGCCAAGATATTTTCTGATTTTTTCATCAATGTTTGTAATAGCCACGTCCCTGTTCGTTGCCTCAATTTCATAATCATTCACGGTAGCTGTGTCTGTGTCTATTACCGTTTCAGTCTGCTCCATTATGGACGTGCTCTCCGTAATAGTTGTCCCAATGATTTTGGCTGTCTTTTCTTCTCCGGAAGACCTTCCTATCGACAAGCATATTGCCGTGATCAATACAACAATAAAGCATGCCGGAATTACTATCCATGTAATAATGAACCTTGTTTTTTCCTTCAATTTTTTTCCTCCTGATCCTAATTATTGGTGTAGGTAAAATGCATGTAGTCACGGAAGTATCCGTCCCATGCTCCTCCCCAGAAAAATCCTGCATCGGCCCATATTTTAACAACATCAGATGTAATTGACATGGGGTCATGTCCCGGATTATATGAGCCTCCGGTGTAAGTTGCCGGATTACTGTTCCAGTTGATGTCTATGCAGCTTCCATAGCTGTGATAACTTTGTTTTGTTGCGTTGCTCGCCATCTGTCTCCAGCAATAAGCTGCTGTTGTTCCGGCATCAACCGGGAATCTGATTTTATACATTCCTTCAAAAGCCTGCCTGTATGCATTAACCAGCTTCTTATGCACAGTGATGTTCATGCTTGACTTCTGACCCGCCTGTGTGTAAATCGGAACAGATATGGTCTGCATATAACTTCTTGCTGCTGTTTCAGTTGTTGGAATTCCTTCAGGAAACAGCCATTTTAATCTCTCTGTTACATTTATTCCCTTAACTTCCGCGGATGTTTTGGAACTTCCCGCCGGTGAATAATACCTAAGGACATGGTCCGTATAATATGCGTCACCATAAGCATATGGGCCAAGTATCTTTGCCGATGTCCCGGTTCTTGTCTGGGATGCCATCTTTTTCTGATAAGAAAGGGCATTTTCCTGTGTCCAGCTTCCGTCTTTTCCGTCATTAATGTATGTGATATATCCGCCGCCGTAATTATATGCCTGCAATGCCACTCTGATGTGGGCTATGTCACCCGTTGATGATACATTTACTCTTTTGTCAGTCATGTTTTTGCACATAATCTTTACTCCCTGACTGATTGATTCATTAACTGATATTGTGCCGGGTGTCAGTCCCAGACTTTCCGAAGCCCTGAATATGTCATTGCCCGTGCCTCCTGATTCCTGCTGTACTACAGCAAGCATCAGGTCAATGTATTCTTCCTTACCATATTTTTTCAGTTCGTTGAGAATTTTATCCCGATACTGTAATACTGTTGCTGATACCTCATATGTACCGTATTCATCTGTCTGTTCCTCATTTAATGCAACACTTCCAAATATAATAGTAAGTATTACGACAAGAACAACAATGATAAGGATTACCGGAAGCATTATCGGAATCATTGCCATTACCATACTTGCGGCCGCAGCTGCAACCTGCGAAATTACATTTCCTGCAGATGCAGCAAGTTTACGTGAAGTGGATGACTGTACTGCCTTGCCTGCAGCATCTGCAGTGGCAGCCGACATTCTGCTTAAGTATTCCCTCTGTGCCTCTTCGATGCTGCGGTTTTTCTTCTTCTCGTATCTTGACTCAGCCTCCATCATTTTGTCTGCCTGCTGTGCAGTCACTTTTCTCATTTCCTCAAGGCCCTCATTTACAAGTCGGGATTTTCCGGACGCACCGGAAATACCACCGGAGTTTTTTGTAAACAATTCATCAGTTTTTGCAGTAACTGTACCCTTTGCATTCGATGTCATCTTTTTTTCTTCATTCGTCATGGCATATTTTCTTTTCAGATTGTTTGCCATGTCTTCTGTTTTCATAAACTCTGACACATCAACATGCTTTCGTTCAAGTTTTTTTATTATCTGCTTTACAACCTTTTCTTTTTTACGATCTGACATTTTTAAGAATGTTCTACGATTTTTTGGCTTCATCAGGTCATATATCATTGCTTCCTCTTTTGTAAGTTTCTGCTTTTTATATGAATCAGACAGCAAAGACATCACCATCCCCGTTATCATTTTCATCGTGGAATGACGTGTTAAAAAGCTTGTACAGCTTACTGTCCCTGCTCATTATGTTATCAAACGGAACTATTTTCTTGCCGAATCTTATCAGTCCGGTTCCCGGGTCAACACCATTCACATAATCCAGTTGTGCCTGGGAGACTTCAAAGATGTCGAAGAGATTGCCTTTGTCGATTGACCCCTGTTCTAATAGAAGGGTAAATTCAGAGTTGCCGATCATGGAAGCTGTTGATGCATTTTTTAATCCATCCATGATGAACTGTGTCATTCCGGTACAAAGACCTCCCTGCTTTCTTACTTCACGCCACAAATCTTCAAGTGCCACCTGTGAATATTCATCCTTCCATAATTCGTGAACCTCATCAATGTATATCCATGTTGCCTTTTTATTATTGAAATTATATTTTAATCTGCTCTTTATGGCCTCAATGGATATTAGCATTGCCATCTTCTTTGTCTTTTTTCCCAGTTCCGAAAGTCCATATACTTCCAGCCTGTTATGCCTGATGTCCGTTTTCTCCTGATGAGCAAATACATTAAGGGTTCCTGACGTGAATATTTCCATCTGTTCAGCCATGTCCCTTGAATATTTGTCATCCAGTTTTAAAAAACATTCCCTAAGATTAACCATGGTCGGGGACATCACGGATTCTCCGCATTTTCTTTTCCGGAAATATTCCTCATACATCATTTTCACAGCCTTGTCTATTGCATTTATATGTTTATTTGATAAGACATCAGGCTTAATTCCCTGCTCAAAAAGCGCATATGAAAACTCTGCCTTGTCAGCTATGAATTCCTCCATGTCTTCATCATTCACATATTCAGGAACATGGTAAGGATTCTTATATATTTTGTTGTCAGAAGCCTTGTTAGTGAACTTGTAATAATTGCCGTTCCATTCCTGTGTTATGGGTTCATATTCTCCCATGGGATCAATTATGATAACATCATCATCCGTGTACGTCAGCACCTGACCTATCTCGCCTTTGGCATCCAGCGATTTTCCGGCTCCGCTTTTTCCAAATATAAATCCGTTTCCATTCTTTAATTTTTTTCGGTTACCGATGATGGCATTTTTTGATACCTGATTAATTCCGTAAAAAAAACCGTTCCTGTCATTAATTTCCGTGACGTTAAACGGCGTTATTCCTGACAGTGAAGTTGTAAACATTGGTCTCATCGTATTTACAAACCTTGCTGCTGTTGGAAGCACCGTATTAAAGGCATTAAGCTGTTGGACAACGTGCTCTTCTATTTCAAGAGTAAAGGTGTTTCCCACTGTCTTAACCTGTTCAACATAATTGTTAAGTTCATCCCTTGACTTTGCCATGACCGCAATTAACACATCCACGTAGAACATCTTTTCATTATCTGACCTTAAAATGTCCATGGCATCCTCGAGCTCCTCAACTTCCTTTCTTTTGTTATATGAAACATCTGATGAATACGCCCCCATCTTGTTTTTGGTTATCTGCTGTCGGTCAATGCTTCCCTGGGCAGTCATGTATTTGTCCTTAAGCATCTTTGATGCATAATCGGATCCTATCGGTTCAATATCCATTGTAAGAATGATTGGAATGGATAAGGCCATCAACTCCTGTATGAATGTATCCTTTAAACTTGAAGGATAATTTTTTATAAACAGAACAGACACATAGCTTTTACCAAAATCAAATGTCAGGTAATTTTCATGTTCCTTTATTGATGTGTTAATAATGTCATGTCGCCAGTCACGTCTCTGACTGAAAGCATCATCCCATGAAAATTTGAACGTCTTTTCGTTTCCAAATCTGTATATGTTATGCAGAAGCCTTAACCGCTGAGTTCCATTAAGCGGAAGCAGTCCGCTTCCCATTGACTTAAAGCTCCTTTCCAGTTGTCCCTCTATGGTGTTAAAGTATGCGTTGGCACTGTCATAATCTGCCTTAAGACAGCTTATGATGAAATATCTTACCTGATTTATGCCTTTCTTGTTGTCTCCAACCTTCTGCAGATAATATTTATTAAACTCCCTTGCAAGAGGTTCTTCCGTTTCCGAACGTGCATTTTCAAATATCGACGTGTTTAATTCCTTTACACTCTCCGGTTCATTTGATACTATAATTTTAAATGAAACATTCATCGAATTTAAAAACTGTCTGAACCTGTCAAGAAGTACCTTTTTCTCATCTTCGTCTCTTGTATGATAATTTATGTCTTCAAACACGTATGCCTTATCATACAGCTTTACTACGGAACTGCCTGCCTCGAGTTCAAATATTCCCTTTTCACTTATTCTGTTGACTGGTATTGTATCAGTTATAGAGTTGGGAACCTTGTATATTTTTTCAGTCAGTCTCTTGTACTGTTTAAACTTTGCCATTTTTTCTACCTTTCTTTGATTTGTCCACTCTGTTTTCCTGTATTTCCTGTTCCAGCTTTTTTATCCTGTATTCCCTGATGTCCCTTTCACGGATAACCAGCGTTTTCCCAAATATGACTGTTTTTTTTCTTTTGAGGTATTTCATGAAACTCATACCGTTCTTATTGTAAAAACCGTTTACGCCGATTAAGCAGGTAAATGGCATCATGACAAATGTTGACAGTGTCGCATTCCATTTAAGGTATAAAAGCAGAAACAGCATTACTGCTATTCCGGATGCAACGGCAATTCCGCCCCATTTAAGCTCCCTTCCGGAAAGCCCCTTCCATACATCATCCTTGTATTCCTCATAATTTTCGTTTATCGGTGTATTCATTTTTTCCTCCTACAGATTAAATGCCTTTTTGATTACAACTTCAGAGCCCTTCAGTCCTGCAGTTATTGTAAGTATCTTTACTATTGCCTCAACAAGGACAAGATACTCTGATGATCCGCTGTCCGCTATGCTCGAGGCTGAAATAAACGCCGGAGCCACCGCAAGAACAACTCCCATGGCAACTATCTCAAAGGTATACAGCAGAAGGCTCTTTATGTATGAATAGCCTGTCTGGGAAACCTGTCCTCCTGCAGCAAGGGTTGACAATGCTATTGTTGCAAAAGGAATGATGATGTACAGATTCAAAAATCTTCCAAGACATGTCCATATCATAAGTACACAGGCGGCAAGCACCACGATAAAAAATATAACTCCGAGCATGAAACTGAATATGATGCTTGTTGAATCGGCCAGGCTTTGCGACAGTTTTTCCGAATCAAGGGCAACGCTTTCATATTTAGTGACATGTAAAAGCTTAATGGCCCAGCCGCACATGTCGGGAAACCACAGTATTACATTTTCCAAAACCATCGCCGATATTGCCATTCTTATGTACATCTTAATTGTTGCCTCCACCTGAAGCTCATTCCTGATGTCAACGGCATCACGACAGTAACCGTAAACGAAAAACACCACAAGAAGTGGTGCCCCAATTGCGGAGAACACATCATACAGATTTTTTACTATGTTCCATGCCTCTTCATATGTTCCCGTTGTAGGATTGACCCCGAGAAGACTGTAAAGAATTCCAATGACCTGATTAAACATGTCACATGCGTTTTTAAATATGTGTTTTGAATGTAGACCATCTACGATATCTGAAAGACCTATGGCAAAAATGTAATGATGTAACATTGTTACCACCTCCACTACTTAAAAAGGGCGACTATTGCTGATACTGCCATCATCATTATTCCTGCTATAACCTTCTTGATTCCGGCAAGCTGCTGGGTTGAATCCGTGGCCGACCATCCGGCTGCGAAATCCATTATTCCCATGATGAAAAATATTCCACCTATTCCTCCTGCAATTGCAAGAGCTATCTGTTCTATAATGTCAACACCTGATGTGACCTCTTTTACATCTGCTTGTTTTGTTGCAAACACGTTGCCTGCACTTATTAACGAAAGAGCCATTCCTGATGTAATTGCAGCTCCTGCTTTTTTAACTTTGTTTTTTAAATTCATGTTTTGTATTTCCTTCCTGATATTTTTCTGCAAAGTAAAAGAGACTGTCCTCATGGGGCAGTCTCCATTTCCTTACAATTATATATTACCACCTGCTTATGTGTAATGACAGGTTATCATTGGTTACTCTTAATTCCTACTATAAGCATTTTATATCTTCCGTCATAGTCACAGGTTGACAATGTTATGAACTGCCCTTTGCCCGGATTATTTACCTTATCATTCAGGAAACGGTGAATACTGTTGACTTCAAGATACCTTAGCCTGTCCTCATACCTGCTTTTTTTATCAAGACTTATGAATTCATACCATTTGTCCGCCGATGTTGTTCTCATAACCGATATTATTCTGTACTCGGACTTTCCATTTTGCGTATACAGGTATATCCTATCATTAGAAAATGAAAATTCACTGCTCTTATAGTTCATAAGAGTGCCAAACATACTGTCATCCCAGTGTCCCATGTTATGACCGTATATGATGACATTGTCTGTTTCATTAAGTTTTCTGTTATACATTCTCTGATCCATAAACACGGCTCCATACTGTGAATAGCTCCCATCTATGCCATGACTTAAGTAAAAACTGTTGTCTCTTGCCTTAACCACCGGATAGTCTACCTTGGTACCGGGGACCTTAATCCATGCAACAATGTCACCGTTGATTTTCTGAAGACCTGCAAAGTCAATGCCATTGCCTTTCCTGTTGACGGCTTCCTGTCTCATGCCATTGTCACTTATGCGTTTCATTATTCCTTCAGACTGTTCATCAAGTATCATCAGACATCCTGAAGATATTAAAAGCAACATTATGACTATTCTTATTAACTTATGCTTCTTCACTCTTTTTCCTTCTGTAAAGACCATATAAGCTTAAGGATAACAGACACATCATTCCTCCTGCAGCTGCAGCACTGTGTCCGTTGTCTCCACCTGTATCCGGTGCTGTCAGGTTTGTGTCATTAACAATCTCATAGGTAAGTTCGTAAAATCTGTATGTCTTAGTCTCTTCATCCCAGACTGCCCTTGACAGGTCTGCATCATATCTGTCTGCTTCTTCCTTTGTAAGCTGCATTGGAATGTTAATTTCAACCGGTTCCTTAAGTAATGTATGCCCGTCCTTTGTTTTTTCTTCCGTAAGGACATATTTTTGCGGCTTTAGAGTATTGTTTCCATCTTTGTCCTTTCCAAATGTAACACTTCCTGTCTCGTCAGTATCACCGTAAAGAATGCTTCCGTCGGCTCCCTCAAGTTTGAATCTTGCTCCACTGATTATGTTTCCGGTACCGTCCTTCTTTTTAATTGTAATGCTTCCTGCATAATCATCCTTCATTACAACCTTCTGTATTTCTGCCTTTTCTTCAACGTTAAATGTAATACTTTCCGCAAGAACATAGGAAAGAGGCGCTGTTTTCTCAACAAGCTTATATGTGCCGGCCGGTATTTTTTTAATTACATGAGGTGTGGTTGTTGAAATCCATGAATCATACAGCGTTTCCCTTCCATCCTTAATCTGATAGAGATACAGATGCGCTCCCGGAAGTTCATCACTTGATGTGACTGCCTGTTTGGAGATTTCAACGGTAATGCATTCATCAAGCATATCAACATACGTAACACTTTCCGTATCTGAAAGTCTGAATTTAACGCTTTCTCCTTTTACATATCCTTCCGGTGCTTCATCTTCCACATACATATAATCAACACCCTGTTCAAGTTTCTTAATAAGATGTGCCTCACCTGTTCCTTCCCAGCTTTCAATGACATTTCCGTCCATGTCTTCCACATGGAACTTACCGCCTGAAATAAGTTCTCCGGTATTCCTGTCCTTCTTTGTAATATATGTTTCGGTCGGTTTGTCACTGAATGTAATGTTAATAACAACGTCCCTTGTATTCTCGTCATAGTCAAACTGCTTATTCGGGTCATCAGGATAATAATCCTCTTCATCATCAACAGTAAACTTAACCGGTGTGTCATTTAGCAGATATCCTTTTGGTGGAACAATCTCTTCTAACTGATAATGTCCGCATGACAGTACATTTGGCAGGTTCATTTCACCGTTTTTATCAGTATAGAACGTGTCTGTAATTTCAGACTTAATCAGTTCATGAGGTGCACCCTCAACCTCCGGTTCGCTGTATGTATCAACTGTCTGTTTAACGTATTCATTGGTGTCTAGGTTCTTTACTTTAAAGGCAACTCCTTCCTGTGGAATGTTTTTACCTGTATCTGAGTCAACCTTTACGGCACGTACCCTTGCCTCAAATTCCTTATCCCTTACCTCGATTTCATAAGACACACTGTTATCAAGGGTATTTCTGTCTATGTATATGTACTGCGGCTCAGCTACCATGTAGTTCTTTGGTGCCTTTGTCTCAACCAAAACATATCCGCCCGCTTCAAGTATCTTTGGAACGGTCGCATTTCCCTTATCATCCGTTACAATGTTGTCACTTACCGGAGTGATTGTTGAGTAATCAAAGTCTATGTAATTCTCATTTGTAAGCTTGCTGTAATCAACATCGCTTCCGACTTCATCATCTGCTCCCACATCCGAGTCCCCGTCAGATATTATTTTTTCAACCCTGTATAAGGCAAACACCGCACCAGGAAGGGCAACGGACTCCTTTCCTGTTCTGCTTACTGATACCTTATGAATGTTAAGGTCAAGTGTGGCCTTTTCATTTCCTATCTCGTATGTCTTCTCAAAGGCATTATCCATTGAACTCATTGTATACTTTGCTTCCTTTGCACCCACATGGATTTTCTGTATGTTATCAAACGGAAGTCTGTATCCTTCAGGTGCATTGGTTTCCACTAACATATAATAATGCTCTGAAAGTATTACGCCGTTTTCCCTGTATACATCACCGTACCAATCTCCAAACTCATCCTTTTCACCAACAAGACGTCCAAATGTAAACTCCCCTTTTGCGTCAGTTTCTCCCTTTGCCGTGAGTGTTGCCCCGGTTTCATCGCTTGGGATGTATCCTGCCATGTAGTAGTTATCCTTTGAAACCTCCCAGAGTTCAAATGTTGCTCCTGAAAGCGGTTCATTTGAAACAGAGTCCTTCTTTTTGACTGTAATGCTTCCCTCTGACAGGTCGTTGTCAACCGTTATCGGCTCCACATAGTTCTGCCTTTGGACTTCCTCACCATAATTATTAATAATCTTTATTGTTCCATCCTTTAAAAGGGTGAACACGATTGTGTAATTCACACCTGCCTTGTCAAAGTCCTCCAGTGTCTTAAGACTCTCTCCTGCACCATGACCCAGTCCCCAGCTGCCTCCGCTTGTTGTGCATCCGGCCGGTCTTTTTGTCTCACGTATCATGTATGTCCTGTTGGGTTCAAGCTCAACTGTCTGATATGTGTTTGTAAGATTTCCTTTTTCATCCTTTACCTGCTCAATTGCCGCCTTGTCTCCAAAGTACATTGTGTCCCTTATGCTGTCCGGAATGTTTCCGTCATACGGGTAATAGAAATCCTTTCCGTCACTTTTTCTCGTATACTTGTATGTCCATATAGTAAACCCTGCATCATAGATTGGTGTTCCGGTTTCCCTGTTGATTTTTTCAAGTCTTACCGGATATTTTTTCGGTGTTGTCGTCTTCGGGTCATCAAACGTAAGTCTCAGTGTCTGTCCTGCCTGAGTAATACCTTTTCCTGACTTAATGCTGAAGAGTTTTGACTCCTTCCTGTTGGTGTGCCCGTCCGGTGCCTTTGTTTCCACTATCTTGAACTTTCCAAGGTTCTTTGCAGTGTAATAAAGGCTTTCACTGGTTACTGTTCCGTCACTTCCGGTTGTTATTGGATTGGTAACCGCATTACCTAAGTTGTTATTAGCTGCCACCTTAGTGTCATACTTTCCTGTATCGGCATTGAATGCATACATGGTAAACTCTGCACCCTTAAGTTTCTTTGCCGTTCCCGTTTCCTCCTTTACCACTGTTACTTCAACGTATGGAATGTGGTCTTCGAGCTGTTTAAGACACAGCTTTGCAAGGTTTCCCATGGTGATAAGCCATGACGGTTTTGAACCTTTGACACCGTCTTTTGTAAGCGACAGTGTTCCACCGCCTGCTCCGTCCTTAATCTTTCCCCAGTCTATTGTAAACTCTGCCGGAGCATTGCCTGCATTGGATGTTGTTCCTGACACGTTTACTGTTTCATACAGGTAATACTTAACACTACCGTCATAGTTTCCATCCCTTGACAGGGTGATTGTGTCCACTCCGTGCCTGTCAAGGACAAAGGTTCCCACTTTCTTTCCGTTTTTTGAATCCTCATGGATTTCATACTTTGTTCCTGCAAGGGACAGACCTGAGTTTTTGATGTCCAGATCCTTATCAATCTTAATCTTTACCGTCTTGTCTGAATACACGTTTCCGGTAAGCATTGTCTGGGAGGCATTTGCTGTCCATTTAAGTAATGCAACCTTGTTGTTGTATGTTCCCTTTGCACCTTCCTTTATGTAACCAAATGCCGTGTTATACACCATTTCCGCTTTGGCATCATCAAATCCCACAAGGCTCTTCATTGAGGAGATAAAACCCTCCTTAAATCCGTTTCCGTCATATGCCGATGCTGCAAAATTTCCTGAATGGTTTCTTTCGAGGATGACTGTTCTCCACACAAAAAGCTGTGTGGCAAACCTTGCCGCGTTGGTTCGGTATTCGTTTACATGGTCGTAATAAAAAGCCATAAGTGCCTTGTAATATTTTATGCCATATCCTGATGTGTAATCTGCTGACGTGTAGGCATTTTCCTTTCCTGTTTCGGATACTCCCGGTGAAAGACAGAAGCCTGTTCTTCTTGCTCCGCCGCTTGTCATGTCATCAGCCTCAATTACGGTTGCCCCGGTTGATGCCTTAAGTCCCGAAAGTCTCATGTAGCTTCCATGTGTAAGTGTTCCCTTGTGGACTCCCGATACCGGAAAGCTTCCTGCAGCTTCAACTGTTTTTTCCGGATGTCCTGAATAATTAAACATTGACAGTGCCATTATTACTACCAGCACCATCGAGATAATCTTCTTACCCCTTCTTTTCATTTTCTTTTTCCTCCTGGTATTCCTAATTAAAATTTTTCTAAACCTTTTGTTTCTGCTCCTTTCCCTAAAGTTTTATATAAAAAAACACAACCCATACCAAATGTATGAATTGTGTTTTTTATATTTTTATGTATTATAAAGCTTATTCGGGAAGATTGTATAACTCGTCACCAGATAAAGTCTGATCCATTCTTCCTTCCAGCTTACATCTCATGTAGTGACTTTTTGTGTCTATCGGATGTGTCACGATATATTCATCCGTCCAATAATCCTTATCCAGATGCTCCTTACAGTTACTGCTCAGATAATCATATTCCCTGAAAAATGAATATGTTATACTTCTTGAGTTTCTTCCCACGGCTGCATGTGTAATGTCAACCACGTACCAGTAATCACCAAGCTTAATCAGGTTCCATGCATGATTTCCAATTTCATCTGTCTGCACGTAGTCACACTCAATTCCAACATATCTGCATAAGATGGCAAATGTGGTCGAATAGCCTGCACACACAGTTTTCTTATTAAACAATGTACCATATGCAGTATATTCCTCCGAAGGGCCATAATAGTCAATGTTCTTTGCAAGGTATCTTCCAAATCTATACGCCTTTTCCTCGTCCGTCATGTCATCCTTTATGTGTGTAACCTCAACTATTCTCTGCATCTCTGCAAGGAGTTCCTTATACTCCTTTTCATTGTACCAGTCCACCAGACTCCAGTAAGGAGATGTGATAAAACCATACTGGTAGCTGTCGCATTCTCTATATATCGTATAATCATTTAACTTATATGCTGTGCCTCTGTAGGTATCCGATTTTTCAATCTGCCCTAAAAACCTGTCAATGTTATCCTCTCTCCAGTCCACATCCTGTGTTGGCTTTTTAGTGTTATCTTTTTTTACACCTGGCTTGTTCCCCTTGCCGGTATCACTTTGGGCATCATCAGGTGTAATACCATTTGAACTGATCTTTTTTCTGTTATTGTATAATGTAAGCGTAACTTTCTTAATTGAATCTACACCTGAAGCAACATTTATTGTCTTTGTCTTTTGAATGTTATTTTCCTTTTGATTTTTGCCATTGTTTCCTCTAATGTCCACATTCAGCCTATAACCTGCCTTACAGTGAACCGTTATTTTTCTGTCGTTGGTCTTGTAGGCTTTTACAACTGCCTTTTCTGATTTGTAGCCATCTTTCTGCCACCACAATGTCCGTTTAACCTGTTTGGTAACTGATGCGTATTTCTTACGGGATTTTTTTATCTTCACTGTAATTTTATCACCTTGGTTCCGGGTTCCTATTTTCACTGAAAAACTTTTTCTGTAATGTGTCTTGTTGTGAAGAACTTTCGAACCCTGCTTGATGACAAGTCTGTATTCTTTAAGATTGCATCGTCCTTTTACATACTTATTATAATCTGCATATATGTTATCAACTTTCAATTTCTGCGATTTTTGTTTTGCCTGAACTCCACGTCCACAAAACGTTGTTACCATTAATGCAAGAGCAAGTGTTACCATTAGTTTTTTTACTGTTTTCCTCATGCCTTAACCTCCCAAAACATGGTTTGCAATTTCAGATGTATGTGTTATAATGAACTTAAGCAAAGGACTGAAAGCTAGATAAAGTCTAGCCGCCGGTTGATTGTGTGTTATAAAAATAACGTCCTAATCATTGCCGAGACAAGGGCGTTATTTTTTTGCATTAATGATAGCTAATACAAGCATAATAACCGTGCAAAGCATAATTACAAAGTTGAATAAATCATCATATGTAACCATTGGCATCAGCTCCCTTCATTTGTTATTCCGGCAGCTGACATTTCGCCCCTTCAGTCCCCTGACTAAGTTCATTATATTTTCTGAATTTTACTTTTCTATATTACCCATGAAAATCCTGTTTTTCCATTGGTTTTCATAAGGCAATTATAGCACAAAGCATCAAATGTGTAAACATACGTTCGTGTTGAATCTGAATATTTTTACCTGATTCTTATTTTATTAATTACCTTAACAACAGTTATAAAGATTAAGGCTACAGACACCCCGGCCAATACGGCAATGATGTAATCCGATTGCCATCTTGATATGTATTTTTTTGTTTTTGTGGGTTCAGAATCAGCCTTAATGTCTGTTCTTTCCCCCATCACCAAAAGCCTATGTGTATTAATTCCATATGGAGTGCATGTTACCAGGGTTGCATAATCTTTGTCAGGCTTAATTGAAAGAATGCCAATATTCTCAGGCTTTATTACCTTAATGTCATATACTCTGTATGCCATTCTTTTTCCAAGAACCGTTATATAAAATACATCCCCAACACTCATTTCCGTCAGGTCAGTAAACATCTTTGCCCGGTTAAGCCCTGTATGAGCCGTTATTACCGTATGTGTTCCCACTCCACCTGTCGGAAGTGATGAGCCCTGAAGGTGTCCCGCTCCCTTTTCAAGTACGTCCGGATTTGATGTATGATATATTGGAAGTGTAACAGATATAACCGGAATTTCTATGTATCCCATCATGCCATCTGCATTCATGTTTAAAAGCCCGTTATAACTTTTACTTAAAGTCTCCTTTTTTTCATCAAACGGATCCGTGAACACACTCCCACTGTTAAGCAGATTCTTATTATACTCATCTGCCCTCAGAAGTTCTTTATCAATCAGCTTCTTATTTGTGTCGTTGACCTTTTTTGTAAGTGAAGTAACCTCGGACTTTGCCTGATTCTCATATATATAATTGCTTATGAAGGGGTAGGAAGCTGTTCCCACCCCAACTATAACAATCATTATGCTGATTATTTTTCTTAGTTTCATTTTCTATTCTTCAGATTTTTCTTTGCCTTTTCCAATTATAAGCCCAAATACTATGGCCATGGCTCCCAAAAATGTAAAAATGTAAATACCTGCACGTCCTGTCTGTGGAATGTTAAATGATTTTTCATTAACAACCTTCAGAAAAACCTCAGCATTTGCTGAATCTGCATTATCTGAACTTTCCTTCATGTTTGATTTTTCCTGATCAACTGTAGCTGATGCTGACCTGGTATCAACGGTTACATTATCATTAAGGGGCTTTCCCTGTACGATACCATCATTTGCAACAGTTACAACCGTTTTGCTCTGTGTTCCCGTAATATTTGCCTCTGTTGGTGTTATTGTTGCTGTTGTGGAATTAATCTTTACATTGATTGAATCCTTGAGCAGACTGTATCCTTTGTCTGTTGCCGTCTCGGTAATGGTATATTCATCAGCCTCAATTCCGTTAATTTTAAGTGTTCCGGAAGTTGCGGGACTGAATACCGTTGCATCTGATTGATTTGCTGTTCTTCCCGTAACATAGTATACTCCGTCACTTCCGGTGGCAATTACATAATATCCGTCTGTTATGTTCTTAACTACAAACTTAACCTTTGTTGCATCTCCTGCATTGTCCTCAAACTCTTTTGTCATGTTAAGACCATATGTATACACAATACATTCATCTGTAAGAATATCATAATATCTGTCACTTGTTCTTTTCCATGTAAGAACAACATCATTTGGATTTCCCTTGTCGCCTGTGACAACTGAAGCATTGCTGTTTACTGTCGCAGTATAGAATACTGCAATGTACTTGTCCGAATATTTTTCGTTGATTTCCTTTAAGCCCTCAGCAGTAATTACAACATCCATTGTATTGTTTTCATCATCATATGTTGTATTGAATTTACCGTCTGCTTTTTTCCAGACTGCATCGGCCCCGCTTTCATCAACATTACTTACGTTCACATCATTAATGCCATCTTCGCTGTCATAAATGGCAACCACTGCATCCTTTCCATATGTGATTCCTTTTGACATCTTGTCTTTAAAACTATATGTTGTAAGATACGTTGCTGTGGAAGTGATGTGTGGCATTTTTGATAACAGGTAGTAATCAAGTGTTTCGCCCTCTGTTGCTGTCACGGTATCCTGATACTTATATTCTTCCCTGTCTGAGATAAAGCTGTCACTTGCAAGTTCAGTTACGACATTGGCTGTATCAGTATTGTTTCTTACCTTTTTTTCAAGTGTAGGATTTCCTGTCTGATTCTTTGGATATAAATCAATGTCATAAAACCAGCTTTCACCGTCTGAATCCGTCATTGGAACGGAAACAAAAAACGGGTCTGTTGTCGATACAACGTCTTCCGGAACCTTTGTTTCAACTATGAGATACAGTCCCAGGTCAAGGTTATTCTTTGATGTTATTCCTTCAGCAGATGTCTGTTCCATTGCTGTTCCAGATGTAATGTATTTTTCAAGTTTATTCTTTGTTTCAGTATTCTTAATTAGAGCATCTGACAAAGCCTTACTTATCTTTCCTGATGTGAAATAATCCTTCCCGTTTACAGTCTTTTTATCATTGCCGGATAAACCCAACACCGTTTGGAGATCAGCCGGGATTTCATACATAAGTTTTACCGTTCCGTTGTTATTATCCTGAATGACATCTCCAACCTTAAGGTATGTAAACTCAACACCCTTTACGGCATAATTTTTAAGTGTCTCTTCCGCTGCACTGTTCTTCTTCCCATCCGACACAAAACCTGACGTGTCCACGTTTGCATTTGTTGCCGCAGTCAGATCATACTTGTGTATCGTTATGCTTCCCTTTTTTGAAGTGTCAATGGTTGCATCATCTGCCAAAACCACTGAACCCATGCACAGCGACATGATAAGCACCATGCTCATTAATGTTGCTAAAATTCTCTTAATTCCTTTTGTCATTTAACTTTTCCTCCTGATTTTAAATTTCAACTGTTGTCTTTCCTTCTCTTCTAAGTTTTCATGTACCCTCCTTTCACCTATTCTTATTAGTTGCACAAAAAAAACAGCATATAGCTGTTTTTTGTAAAAAAGACAGTAACCCGACCGGGAAACTGTCTTCATTTATTTTTTTACAATTGTATTATACTACCATTAAGAAGGGTTTAACAGGTTACATTTGGTTACATTTAAAATCGTTCACTTATGATTTTCTCATATGCATTCATTATTGCCTGCGTTTTTTCCTGACTTCCGTTTTTGGCATCAGGATGGAATATCTTAAGCAGCTCCCTATACCTTTTTTTTAAATCCTCCATGCTACTGCAGCCATCAAACAGTTCCTCGTAATAATCTGTCTGACTGTCATTTACCACGTCATCCTTGTGTGTTTCATAGTATTCCTTATAGTAGTCATATTTTGCCTTATGAACACTCTGTTCGTACTCACGCTGTTTCTGTTCTTCATATTTTTTCCTTATTATATCATTTATCTGGTTTATTGTTTCAGCGTCGTTGTCTGCGTTCATGCCTCCCCGGAGGGGAGCATATATGTCAGACGTATCACCAATACCCATCTCCCTGTAATATGAATAGGCATGCAATCCTAATGCAATAATAAATCCGACTACTGTAAGAACAATGGTCCAAGTCCTGTCAAGTCTGGTATGTGTCTCATACCAAACCAGTGCAGCCACGACACCTGATAATACCACTGATAACACATATGTTACTATTTTGACATGATACATCAGAATGACAAACAATACCGCAACAACTATTCCGACAATAACACAGAAGGCAGGATGCATCACCTTTTCGGTCTTTAGCTCTAAGGCAATAAAACTAAATATAATCACGGCCTCTCCCTGTATGATGTCATATAAGCATAAAAGCAATCCAAGTCCGATAAATACTGATAATACTAATTCATACATAAATGTTTTCTCCTTTCATCTCTGCCATTATTTTACAATATTCGACACAAAAATGGAATTTTTTCTTTTAAGGTTTTTTGTAAAATTTACTGTTTTTTATTTTAACCCTTAAGTACCACATACAATGACAATTTAAGGGATAGCGTAAGCTATCCGTGGCTGCTTTCGACCGACAGGTCGACTTTAAATAAGCAGCCGTCATTTCGGAAAAGAATTTAGATATATATATCCAAAAAAGATTAAAGATTAAAATAAAAAAATAAAATAGAAGATTGGCCGCATTGTAAAAAAAAGCCTTATAACATCGGGAGTTTGGGACATACAGCTGGAAATTTTCAGGAAATTTTTTAGACTTTATCAATGCACTAAAAAACATACTTTTTAGACTGGTATTTATAAATGACATATTTTTTAGACCGCATATAACAAAAAAATAACACCAAAACGATACTTTGCTTC
>JABLTO010039555.1_pt1 | contig 25962 bp, 24 predicted proteins | sample 7160091 | NCBI WGS metagenome assembly JABLTO01 (sample SAMN14651225, study PRJNA627086) | human gut metagenome | isolation source: feces | host: Homo sapiens
GTTAAGAATTTGGTGTGGTAACTTCATTCTATAACAAAGATCCTATTTATGAGCTTTTTTTTATGTGTCGCACTTAATATTACAATCTGTCATTTAAAAAAATGATGTATTTTTGTCTTTATTTGTAGAAAAAAGGTGTTATAATAGGCTTAGTTATAATTTAGTATAAAATAGTTATTTTTTCTTATTTATCTATTAAAGGGTTAAATAGTAGAGAGAATAAGTAGAGTATGGAACGAATCTACTTGGTTTTTTTGGTTATTGACGATATGTGAGGTGATGATTGTAAGCTATCAAGAAAATCCAAGTGGATGAATGTCGTATATTTTAATGTATATATTGTTATAACAGGACATATTTATATTATTGAGATTATAATTGGGACTGATTTAAATTGGTTTATTGCTAGGTCATGATTTGAAGTGTTTGGGAGATGTGCTTTATTTCGTTGATTTAGTAGGGATCTAGGGTAGAGGCATTTAGAATGTATTTTCTTCAAAAGAAGTTTACATATTTTTAAGAATAGCTCGTTTAAGTCACATTTATTTTTTCAATAAGTGTGACTTTTTTATTTGGAAGGTGGGATGTGTGATGGTAAGGTTGGTACCTGATTGAGACAGTGTTACAAACTAAAAGATAACAATAGAAATAATGTGGAGAAAAGAGGGAAGTAATATGGAGAACACGGAATACGAGATTGATTTACGTGAAATTTTTGAGATGCTTAAAAAACGTTGGCTGATGATTGTGAGTATTACGTTAGTAGCAGCGATTGTCTCAGGTGTGATTAGTTTCTTTGTGTTAACGCCACAGTATGAAACATCAACGACAATGATTGTTAGTTATAAGCAAGATCAAAGTAGTTTAATGAGTTATCAAGAGTTACAAATGAGTCAAAAGTTAGTCGCAACGTATTCTCAAATTGTAAAAAGTGATCGCATCGCCGAAGCTGTCATTGATAAGTTAGATTTAGATTTAACAGCTTCACAGTTAAATTCAAAGATTACGGTGTCACAGGTTGGTGAAACTGAGATTTTAAAAATTACGGTTAAAGATGAAGATCCAGCCTTAGCAGCTTTAATTGCGAATACGGAGTCTGACGTATTTCAACAAGAAATCAACGATATGATGGAAGTTGAAAATGTTTCGACAATCGATGTGGCAAAGGTACCAGGAAGTCCAGTGTCACCAAATAAACTAATGAACATTGCGATTGCGACTGTTCTTGGGATGATGGTTAGCGTTGGTTTAGTGTTTGTGATTGAGTTTTTAGATCGTACGTATAAAACACCGAATGATATTGAACGTCATTTAGGATTATCGATTTTAGGGGCTATCCCTGATATTGAAGGATTGTAGGAGGATATGGGATGAGTTTAAATATTATTACGCATACAAATCGTAAATCACCGATCTCAGAAGCTTATCGAACACTTCGAACGAATATTCAATTTTCAAGCATTGATAAAAAAGTTAAAACAATTGTTGTGACAAGTTCCGATATGTCGGAAGGAAAAACAACGACGGTTACCAATCTTGCTGAGACGTTTGCTCAAGCTGGGAATCGTGTGATTGTGGTGGATGCCGATTTACGACGTCCTCGTGTACATCAATTATTTAATTTAGAGAATCAACAGGGGCTAACAAATGTATTAGCGGGACAGATTGAGTTAAAACAGGCGATTGCTTCTGCTTGTAGTGACGTTCATGTGATGACGTCTGGACCAGTTCCACCGAATCCATCTGAATTATTAGGATCAGAGAAGATGAAGGAATTAGTTCGTGTTTTAAGTGAACATTACGATATTGTATTATTTGATACACCACCAGTTAATGCCGTGACAGATGCTGCGATTTTATCAACCGTTGTTGATGGAGTGATTTTAGTAGTTGCTTCAGGCAAAACAGACATTGAAGGTGGAAAACGTGCCATGAAATCACTTCAGGCAGTGAATGCAAATATTTTAGGAGCAGTCATGACGATGATTCCAGTTTCAAAGAAAGGCTACTATGGTTATCAGTATTACAGCTATGAAACAGAAGCACATCCAATGAAAAAAAGAAAAAAACTTTTCAAAAGAAATAAGTAAATGAATAAAATGGGGATTTTGTTCATTTATCAGGAAAAGAGATACAAATTAGGGTAGAGTTAAATTTTATATCAACAATAGTTTCATCAGCATCCGAACTATGGATGCTGTATGGATTAATTTTAGGTTGACCTTTTAACGATACTCATTGTTAGATGGTCAACCTTTTTTATTGATGGAAATGAGGTGAATAAGAGATGGAGACGTGTCTTGAGAAAGAGCTCATTGCAAAGAGAGACGAGTTAGTGAATGATCATATTATTTATTTAACATTAAAGCGATTAATGGATATTATAGGTGCAAGTCTTGGGTTGATTTTAGCTTTACCAATTATGCTAATTGTGGCTATTTTAATTAAGCTGGAAGATCCTAAAGGACCGATCTTTTTCTCACAAATTCGAAATGGTGCTTATCCAAATACATTTAAAATGTATAAGTTTCGAAGTATGTATATTGATGCCGAAGAACGCCTCCAAGAGCTCATGCATTTAAATGAACAAAGTGGTCCAGCTTTTAAAATGAAAGATGACCCGCGTATTACAAAGGTTGGTAAGTTCATTCGTAAGACAAGTTTGGATGAGCTTCCACAACTTTTTAATGTGTTAAAAGGTGATATGAGCTTAGTTGGCCCACGACCAGCCATTCCACGTGAGGTAGAACAATATACGGCCTATCAAAAACAACGATTATTTGTTAAACCAGGACTTACATGTATTTGGCAAGTGAGTGGGCGAAATAATATTGAGTTTGATCAATGGGTCGAATTAGATATTGAATACATTAAAACAAGAAGTTTATGGTTAGATATAAAGTTGATTTTATTAACGATTCCAGCACTTCTTGGTGATGAAAATGCGAGTTAGGGAGGAATATAAGATGAAGATTACTGTTGCTGGAACAGGATATGTTGGGTTATCAAATGCCATCTTGTTAGCTCAACACAATGAAGTGATTGCTTTAGATATTATCCAAGAAAAGGTGGATATGATTAACAACAAAAAATCTCCGATTGTCGATAAAGAAATCGAAGAGTACTTAGCAACGAAAGAATTAAACTTAGTTGCAACAACAGATGTTTTCACTGCGTATAAAGACGCAGACTATGTTATTATCTCAACGCCAACGAACTATGATCCAGAATTAAATTACTTTAATACACGTTCAGTTGAGGCTGTGATTGCAAATGTTTTATCTATTAATCCAGACGCGACGATGGTTATTAAATCAACAGTTCCAGTTGGATACACAGAAAAAGTGCGTGAAATGTTCGACACGGATAACATTATCTTTTCACCTGAGTTTTTACGTGAAGGAAAAGCTTTATATGATAACTTATATCCGTCACGCATTATCGTTGGAGAACAGTCAGAGCGTGCAGAAAAGTTTGCAAATTTATTAGTTGAAGGTGCGATAAAAGAGGATATTCCTGTTTTACTCACTAACTCGACTGAAGCAGAGGCTGTGAAGTTATTCTCAAATACGTATTTAGCCTTACGTGTGGCTTACTTTAATGAGTTAGATACGTATGCTGAAATTCGAGGACTTGATACAAAGCAAATCATCGAAGGAGTAGGACTAGATCCTCGTATCGGAACACACTATAATAATCCGTCATTTGGATATGGGGGATATTGTTTGCCAAAAGATACAAAACAACTTCGTGCCAATTATGCGGATGTCCCTAATAACATCATTGAAGCGATTGTTGAAGCAAATCGTACACGTAAAGATCATATTGCTGACATGATCATGAAGCGTCACCCTAAGACAGTAGGGATTTATCGTTTAACAATGAAAACAGATTCAGATAACTTCCGTGCGTCTTCAATTCAAGGAATTATGAAGCGTATAAAAGCTAAAGGAATTGAAGTGGTTGTTTATGAGCCAGTACTAAAAGAGGAACATTTCTTCCATTCTAAAGTGGTTCGCGATTTAGAGGAATTTAAATCAAAGTGTGATGTGATTGTATCAAATCGTTTATCAGATGATTTATTAGATATTCAAGAAAAAGTTTATACACGTGACTTATTTGCTCGTGATTAATTAAACTATTTATTGTATGAGAAGAGGTATATCAATGAAAGAGAAAGTATTAGTAACAGGTGCGGCTGGATTTATTGGCTTCCATTTATCACAGTTATTAATGAAGCAAGGATATCAAGTCATTGGAATTGATAATTTAAATGATTACTATGATGTTAATTTAAAATATGGGCGTTTAGAAATTCTTAAAAAAGAAGAAGATTTTACTTTTTATAAAATTGATTTAAAAGATAAAGTAGATATTGATAACTTATTTGGAAAATATAATTTTGATTATGTAATTAATCTAGCTGCTCAAGCTGGAGTACGCTATTCTTTAATTAATCCATATGCTTATGTTGATTCAAATTTAATTGGATTTGTTAATATTTTGGAAGCTTGCCGTCATTATCCAGTGAAACATTTATTATATGCATCTTCTAGTTCAGTATATGGAGGAAATAAAGTGGCTCCATTCTCTACAGAACATCAAGTGGATCATCCTGTAAGTCTGTATGCAGCAACTAAAAAATCAAATGAGTTAATGGCGCATACCTATAGTCATTTATATAAAATTCCAACAACCGGGTTACGTTTCTTTACCGTGTATGGTCCATGGGGACGTCCTGATATGGCTTATTTTTCATTTACACAGGATATTTTAAGTGGAAAACCAATTAAAGTATTTAACTATGGAAAAATGGAACGTGATTTCACGTACATCGATGATATTGTTGAAGGAATTGTTCGTTTATTACCTTTAGCACCACAAGCTAATCCAGAATGGGATGAAACTAAGGATAAATTAAGTGAAAGTTTTGCACCGTATAAAGTTTATAATATTGGAAATAATCAACCAGTTCAATTAGAAACATTTATCTCAGTACTAGAAGATAAGCTGGGGCAAAAATCAGAGAAAAATTATATGGAAATGCAACCAGGTGACGTTGTAAGAACATATGCAGATACAATAGACTTAGAACAAGCTATCAACTTCAAACCTAAAACGTCGATTGAAGAAGGATTAGGTAAGTATGTAGAGTGGTATAGAGAGTTTTATCAATTTAATTAATAAATTTTAGTTAAGCTATATTCTGTTTGATATGAAACTATTAAGTTCTTGTTAGAAAGCCCAAAAAGCCATTAAAATATATTATACGTTATTTATATATTTTAAAGTTCAGTTTTCGGAGAAGGAGTTATTTAATATGGAGAAGAAGTTGAAAATTGCTCAGATTGGGATGAAGCGTATTCCTTCTCGTGAAGGTGGTATAGAAATTGTTGTAGAAGAACTTTCTACTAGAATGGTTGCTAGAGGGCATCAAGTAGTGTGCTATAATCGTAAAGGACATCATGTGAGTGGGAAAGAATTTACTACAACGAAGATGAAGGAATATAAAGGTATTCGTCTAAAGTATGTTCCTACAATTAATAGAAGAGGACTAGCTGCAATGTCCTCATCTTTTTTTGGATCATTATTTTCAACAATTACAAACTATGATGTAGTTCATTTTCATGCAGAGGGTCCAGCCTTTATGTGTTGGCTGCCTAAACTATTAGGAAAGCGGGTTATTGTAACTGTACATGGATTAGATCATCAAAGAAGTAAGTGGGGAAAATTAGCTAGTGGTTATATTATGCTGGGTGAAAAGAATGCAGTAAGATATGCGGATGAAGTAATTGTGCTGAGTGAAGGAGTCCAACAGTATTTTAAAGATGTTTATGGACGTGAAACTAAGTTTATCCCTAATGGTATTACTAGGCCTAAAGCATATCAATCTAATATAATTAAAGAGCAATTTGGATTAAAAAAGGATGAATATATTTTATTTCTTGGAAGAATTGTTCCGGAAAAAGGGATTTTTTATTTGATAGAAGCTTTTAAAAACGTAGAAACAAATAAGAAGTTAGTTATTGCGGGTGGTGCTAGTGACACTACTAATTTTTTTAATGACCTTAAGAAAAAAGCAGATGGTGATGAGAGAATTATCTTCACTGGATTTGTGCAAGGTCAAGTATTAGGAGAATTATATAGTAATGCTTACGTATACACACTTCCATCTGATTTAGAGGGGATGCCGCTTAGCTTACTTGAAGCGATGAGTTATGGGAATTGCTGTCTCGTATCAGATATTGCTGAATGTATAGAGGTAGTTGAGAATAAAGCAATTGTTTTTAAGAAAGGAAATGTTGAGGATTTACAAATGAAACTTCAGATGCTTTGTGATAATGAAGAAATAGTAAATAAAATTAAAAATCAAACTTCGGAATTTATTTGTAGTAAGTATAACTGGGAGGATATTGTTGATCAAACTTTAGAGTTATACAAAGTATAAAGGAAGGATATGTATATGAGTGAATTAGTAGAGAAAATTCATATGTTTTTATTTAATAAAGAGAAGAGGATGATATTTTTAGCACAACGGGGTTTCTATAAATCAATGAGTGATGAAAAATTTATTCGAAAGCAATTCCGTAATGTGTTTGGTAGAGACTTAGACTTGAATAACCCTCGAACTTATAATGAAAAATTACAATGGATAAAGTTATATGATAGAAACCCTTTGTATACACAGCTTGTTGATAAGTATGAGGTTAAAAATATTGTAGGAAAAATTATTGGTGAACAATACATTATTCCTACTCTAGGGGTTTGGGATAATTTTGATGATATAGATTTTTCTACACTTCCTAATCAGTTTGTACTTAAATGTACACATGATTCAGGGGGATTAGTCATTTGTTCAGATAAAACAAAATTTGATAAGAAAAAAGCAAAACAAAAAATTGAAAAGTGTTTGAAAAATGATTATTATATGCAAAATCGTGAGTGGCCATATAAGAATGTACAAAGAAGAATTATTGCTGAAAAATACATGGTAGATGAATCGGGATACGAATTAAAGGATTATAAGTTCTTCTGCTTTAACGGAAAAGTAAAATCAATGTTTATTGCAACTGAACGAAATAATCCAGCTATTGAAACAAAATTTGATTTTTATGATACGAATTTTAATCATTTACCTTTTACAAATGGGCATCCGAACTCAAGTATTGAGATAAAGAAACCAAAATCTTTTGAAAAAATGATTCAATTAGCAGAAAAGTTATCTGAAGGAATTCCTCAGGCACGAATAGATTTTTATGACATTGATGGAGAGGTATTTTTTGGAGAAATTACTTTTTTTCATTTTAGTGGATTTATGAAATTTGAACCAGAGGAATGGGATTATACCTTCGGTGATTGGATTGAATTACCTAACAAATGAGGTGAACAAGATGAAGAAAAATAAATATTTGTTTGTAATTCCTTCTTTATCTAAGGGGGGGGCAGAACGTGTTGTTTCTATTTTAGCTAGCAAATTAATTACACAGAATCGAGAATCGATAATTGTTACACATTTTATTGCTGATCAAGAATATGTAGTTGGAGAAAACGTTAAAATAATTTGTTTATCGGATTTAAAGGAACATGAGTATAGAAAGAAAATTTCTTTCAAATTTTTATTGCAACTAGCATGGAAATTAAGAACAGTAATAAAAGAGGAAGATCCGGACTATATCCTTCCATTTCTTTGGACAACATGTGTTCGGGTGGATATAGCTCTATTATTTTCAAAGTATAAAAAAAGAGTAATTCAAACTGTGAGAAATAATCCGTATATATTCCCTGAAAAAGCTTTGATGAAGAAATATCGTGATTATTTAGTAAAAAAATCTTGTATGACAATTGTGCAAAATAATGATCAAAAAGAATATTTCTCGCAAGATTTGCACCATAAAATACACGTTCTACATAATCCAATTTCTGAAGAGTTGTTCTCACTGGCACTGGAGAAGCATGAAGATGAAATTCATATTATTGGAGTTGGGCGTTTAGAAAAGCAAAAAAACTTTCCCTTATTGATTCGGGCATTTTATGATGTATATCAAAAGCATCCAAATGTTCGCCTTGATATTTTTGGGGAAGGTTCCCTTAGAAAACAATTACAGGAAGAAATTAATAACCTTCATCTTGAGCATGTGGTAAAGCTTCGAGGAAGAAGTAATAGCTATACAGAAATATATGCCAAAGCCTCTATCTTTGTATTATCGTCAGATTTTGAGGGAATGCCAAATACGTTGTTAGAGGCAATGGCAGTGGGCTTACCATGTATATCAACAAATTGTCCTACTGGACCGAAAGATATTATTAAAGATGAGATAAACGGCTATTTAATACCTATAAATGACTGTAAAATGCTAGTTGATAGAATAGTTGCATTAATTGAGTCTCCAAGTATGGCTAATAGAATAGCTATTGAGGGCAGAAAAAGTATAGAGAAATATTATAATTCCGTTTCAATAGTTACTAAATTAATAAAAATTTGTGAAAGAAAAAGTGAGAAAATTATTAATGAATAAGATAGTAAATAGAAATCAATCAATAGAATTATTAAGAATTATTTCAATGTGTATGATTATAGTATTACATTTTTTTGCATATAGTAACGTTGCACAAAATGTAACTTTATTCTCAACTGGATATTTTACTAAAATTCTTATCCAAAGTATATGTAATGTAGCAGTAAACTGTTATATTCTTATAAGTGGATATTTTTGCATTCAGTCGAGATTTAAACTGAAAAAATTAGCAGTATTATTTCTTCAAGTGTGGTTTTATTCTGTAATATTCTATTTTTTAGCAGTATATTTTGATTTTACTACTTTTTCTATAAAAGATTTGCTATTTAGCATGTTCCCTACATTAACTAGACAATATTGGTTTGTTACTACATATGTCGGAGCATACCTTTTATCACCAATAATAAGAAATATTACATTAAAAATAGATCAAAAGACGCACTTCATGTTATTAGGGACTGGCTTTATATTGTTTGTTGTTTATTATAATTTCTTTTTCTTCTGTGATAATTTAAACTTCGGGGGAGCAACAGGAATTGTCTGGTTTATTTATTTATATTTCTGGGGTTCTTATTTAGCTAGATATTATATACCGGATTATAAAAAAATTCATATAATTCATTATCTGTCTATTGTATTATTAGCAATACTGAGTCATGTTCCATTCTATCTTATTTATTTTCTTACAGGAAATGAATTGTTTTTACAGGGGGCTGGCATTTTTAATAGTGTTTATAACTCTATTTTTGTATTTATATCGAGTATATTATTTTTTATTATATTTTTGAACATAAAATTAAATCTAAAATCCTTTTTATATCGAATAGTTATGTCATTGTCTGCAGTCTCTTTTTCAGTATATTTGATACATGAAAATCCATATGTTCGGAATATTCTTTGGAAAAGTTTTGATTTCTCACAGATAACCTCCCCACTAGAGATCGTATTTTATTGTATGTCAATAACTGGAGGGATATATACACTGTGTTGGGGAATTGATGTTATAAGAAAGATAATCTTTTTAAAATATATTGAGAGAAAAAAAATTCAGACAAAGATAGATAACATTCAGAGTTTTTTTGAAGATCAAATTAACAATTTTTATTCTAAAATATGCGAGGGAAATTTAGATGAATTTAAAAATAAATAAAGATATTAAAGATTATTGGAGTATATTTCTCTGCTTCTTTTTCATTATTCAACCTAAAATTTTTACGCAATATACTGTTACGATTATACTTTATATAATTGGTAATTTATTTATATTCATTCTATATATTACAAAAATTCCTGAACGAAAGATTAGAATTCCTAAAATTTTATTTCTATGGGGAGGAGTACGAATATATCTCTTATTAACCATGTTGATTAATAAAAATATTATTGATATGAATCAATGGGGATATATGACGCTTCAAGTATCAAATATTATACTTGTAATAAGTTATTATATTCAACAAGGAAAAGAAAAAAAACTATTATCAGCTATATCTTTTTTATGTATGATTTACTTAGCTATTAACACTTTTTCCCTACTATGTTTTCCAGACGGGATTATTCCGGCGAATAATATATACGATAATGGTGATGGTGATTATTATTTCTTAGGTATTAAAGTAACTTACACAACTTATATTATTCCAGCTATTACTGTAAGTGGATTATATGCACTATGTTATAAGGAAAAAATTATGTTTATTATGATAATTTTACTTTCCTTATTTAATATTTTTTATGCCAATATTTCGACAGCTAAGATTTGTTTAGTGATATTCATTCTTTTATTTCTTTTAAGAAAGATTAAACTAATGAGAAAAATTAATATAGGATGGATAATATTAGTGACGATTATTTCTAACATATTAGTTGTTGGCTTTAATGCGCATATGATTTTTTCTAGTTTAATACAGAATGTATTACATAAAAGTTTGACATTAACGGGAAGAACTGAGATTTGGTTAAATGCTAAAATAGTATTAGTTAAGCAGGGAATGTTCTATTTTCTTTTTGGAAATGGAATATATAATGGAGGAGCGTTTGTTCCTTTAGGAGATTCCTACTGGGTTGCACATAATCAATGGTTACAATATGTATATGAATATGGGATAGTAGGGATAGCGATATTTTTAATTTTTTTAATAATGCTTGATCGATTTAGAAAAATATATAGTACTGAACGATATTTTATATTATGCATTTGTGCAATTACTCTTTTTGGTACAATCACTATGCAATATTTGGATAATGCGCATATTTATATTCCATTTATTTTCCTATATTATATCCATTATTATATTCAACCTAAAAAAGAAAGGATTTAAATAATTATGAATAAAAAAATTGTTATTTTTTGCCCGTATTTTGGTAATTTTCCTAGTTATTCTAACTATACTTTCGCCTCTATGGAAAAAAATCATCATATAGACTGGATTATTTTTACAGACAATGATTGCAGTGTATATACATATAAAAATATTAAATTTGTTCAATGTAATTTTACAGACATTCAAAAAAAGGTAAAAGAATGTATTGGGACATATTTAAATTCTCCTTATAAATTATGTGATTATAGGCCTACTTATGGGATAATATTTGAAGATTATGCACAAGGTTATGAATTTTGGGGATATTGTGATTTAGATGTTATATTTGGCGATTTATCTAAATGTTTTAGTCTGGAAAATTTAAATAAATATGATAAAATATTTGATTCAGGTCATCTATCCATATGTAGAAATATACCAGAAATTAATAATATATTTTTAAAATTAGATACTCCTAAATTTTCCTATAAGAAAATACTTAATTCCAATGAATTTTATGTTTTTGATGAGAGCTATAGCGGAAAACATATTAGCATAAACGAACTATTAGAAGATAACGGATATAATATTATGCGAGATAGAACCTTATTTGCTGATACAGTTATTAGATATAAAAATTTATATATTGTTAATACGAAAAGAAAGCCTTTTCTGTATTTTCATTATATAAAGGGAAAAATTTATTTAGAACAATTGGGAACCAAAGAAAGAAAGGAATATGCTTATGCTCATTTTCAGAAACGTAATTTTGAAAATGTAAATATAAAAATAGCAAATTTAGAAGAATTTGTAGTTACGCCTCGTGGTTTTTTTAACTATTTAGACATCAATAAAAAATTATTTTATAAACATATAACAGATTTACGATTAGTTTGGTATATAAGATTTAGAGTAAACAGAAAATTTTGTAATATAAGAAAGAAAATTAGAGCGCTTTAGTGATTGATAGTAAATTGCCTATTACATTGGGTGATAAATGAATAATTGTTTCGAAAGACGGATATGATTAATCAGAAGATTATTTATATCCGTCGCTAATATAAATAATCAAAATCTTTTGATTAAATTAATCGTTAGTTGATAGAGAATCTGTTTATGAATGCTATAGACACCCCAAATTATCGAAAAAATGATGTAGTATAGAATTTAAAGATTAAGAGATAGGATAAAAAATATAATAGAATTATCAAATTAAAGTAGGTGAAAATATGTCTTTTTTTAATAAATTATATCGATTTTATATTTCTAATTGTGGTTCTTCTGATAATAAATGTAAATATTTGCGGAAAAGAGGTGCAATAATAGGCGAGGGAACCATTTTGAATGGAGATCTTGCGACATTTGGTGGAGAGCCGTATTTAATTAAAGTAGGTGAAAATTGTTTATTTGCTTGGGGGGTTAAATTAATCACACATGATGGTGGAATAAGAGTATTGAATCAATTAGGAAGATTTAATGGAAACAAAGCAGATAAAATTGGGAAAATAGTTATTGGAAATAACGTGTATGTTGGAATGTCAGCTATGATTATGCCAGGTGTAGAGATTGGAGATAATTGCATTATAGGTGCTCATACTGTTGTTACAAAAAATATACCGAGTAATAGTGTTGTAGTTGGAGTACCTGCAAGAGTAATAAGTTCAATTGATGAGTATTATGAAAAACACAAGAAATATGTATATTATACTGGTGGTATGAACTTTCAAGAAAAAAAATCATTTTATGAAAATATAGAATTTGAGGGATTAATACCAAAGGTAAATAACGATATAAAATAAAAAAATGATAATTTTAATATTAAATGCAAAAAATATAAATCACTAAAGTCAAATAATTTGGTGTTTAGTGATTATGCACTTATTTTATAGACTTAATCTAAATAGTTTTCGAATAATTCTTCTGGTGTTTGATAGTTTAATATCTTATGTGATAAGGTGTTCATCCATACGAAACTGAAACTTCTTCTATTAATTTTCCTTTTGGAATAAAGCGCCTAATGATTCGATTGTGATTTTCATTTGTTCCTCTTTCTCCTGATAAGTAGGGGGGGAAAGTAGATTTTACAACCTGTTGATTCTAGGCTTGATAGTTCGCTAACTTCAGTTCGGTTATCACTCGTAATACTTTTGAAGACTTCACTAAACTTCTCATCGTATGCATTCTTCAGTTTAAAGGAGAAAGCCTTAGTAAAAATCATTTATTACAGTCACAACTAATCTAAGTTAAATAAAGATATTTCATACTGATCGTAGGAACGGTGATTTGACTTGCGAAGCAACTTTTCCCTCACTGTGAGGCAATGAATTTAAGAATTAAGTTATCGATGAAATTCTAATTGTATTCGAAATTGAACGCTCTTAAAGTATTAAAGGTTGTCCCTATGACAATGCAGTAGCTGAAGATATATATATAGGTGTTAAAACAGAATTTGTAAACAGTCGAACATTTGAAATACAAGAACAATTAAGCTACGAACTTAGTGGGTTCTCTAGCAGTGCGAAGTACCGTCTCTCACTACTAGGGAATGGGTATAACAATCATAGAATTTAATCTTCATTGGGATATTTATTCCCAGTTGATTATCGTCAAAATACCTTAAAAATTTGTTTAATTTAGTGTGGATAATCCATTATATTTTTAGAATTTAAAAGAGGAGTTTATATGAGTATAAAAAAAAATATCATTTATAATATTACTTATCAAATTTTAATACTTTTTTTACCATTAATAACAACTCCATATATTGCAAGAGTTATAGGAGTAGAAGGGGTAGGAATTTATTCGTATACATACTCTATTGTTAATTATTTTATTTTATGTGCTATGTTAGGGTTAAATAACTATGGTAATCGAAGTATAGCAGCTGTAAGAGATAATAAAGAAAAATTAAGTGAAACATTTTTTAATATATATGGATTACAAATAGTCACAACTACTATTATGTTAATTATATATATCATATATATTATATTTTTGTCATCAGATAACTTAGATATCGCCTATATTCAATTAATCTTTATTATTGCGACTATGTTAGATATTAATTGGTTCTTTTTCGGTGTAGAAGAATTTAAGTTAACTGTAGTTCGTAATACAATTATTAAGGTTTTAACTGTGATAAGTATTTTTGTCTTTGTAAACGACCCTAGTGATTTATGGATTTATACCTTAATTATGGCTCTAGGTACTTTACTAAGCCAAATAATGATATGGCCATTTGTTAGGAGATATATTATTTGGTTTAAACCGACATTTAAAGGAATCAAAAGTCATCTAAAACCTAACATAATATTATTTATTCCTGTTCTTGCTATGAGTATTTATAAGACTATGGATAAAATTATGCTTGGAACTTTAACGAGTACAATACAAGTTGGTTATTATGAAAACTCAGAAAAAATTATTAATGTACCATTGAGTATTATTGTAGCATTAGGAGTTGTAATGCTTCCAAGAATGACGAATTTAACTGTCAATGAAAATAGTACAAGTTTTAAAAAATATATTGAGGTCTCGCTAAGATTTGTGATGTTTATTGCAATCGGATCTTCAGTAGGATTAAGTGGGGTTTGTTCCAATTTTATACCGTTATTTTTAGGAGATGAGTTTATAAATTGTACTTGGATTATTCCTTTGTTATCTATAACTATATTATTTATCTCTTGGGCGAATGTCCTTCGAACACAGTACTTGATTCCTAGACAGAAGGATAAAGTTTATATAATTTCAACTTTATTAGGAGCCGTAGTTAATGTAATAGCAAATTTAATATTTATACCTTCTTATGGAGCTGTTGGAGCTGCTGTTGGAACTATTCTAGCGGAATCGAGTGTGGCAATTTATCAAACCTTTAAAGTAAGAAAAGAGCTAGATGTCTTTAAGTATTTTATGAATTCGTGTATTTATATTATTCCAGCAATTTGTATGTATTTTTGTATTATATCTATAAAAAATATTACAGGGAATATCGTGTTAAATCTTCTAATTCAAATAATATTAGGTGGAAGTATCTATGTAATTTTAAGTGGAATTTTGTTATGGCTGACAGATAAAGATATAAGAGTTAGATTTGAACAATTATTTTATAAAATTAAAAGATTAAAGGTAAGCCTGTAATATAAACATGTCTATTTTGACCTCCAATTTTGAGCTATACTGTTGTTTATAGTATTCTAATAATGGTTCTTACAAGAGTTAGTTGAATGACTTCATTTTTTCAAGAATAAGAACTTTACTTCTTAAAGTTGAAAAATTACAATGACCGTATATGATTCTCTTGATTACTTTTGCTTTATTAACACTACCTTTTGCAAGGCCATTATTATAATCAAAAATGATGGCGTTCTGAATTGCTTCAAAATCACACTCTAGACCTAAGATAAAACTATTCATCTCACGAATATTTAATTGTTTTGTTTTCTCAATCCAATGAGAGAGTTGATCCGTATCTTTAGTTTTAAAGATTGCTTTAAATTGCCAAACAAGATGATAAATGATTCGAACAATTGGATATTTTTTACAAACTTCTTCAAATTGTTCTTGCGTAATAGCAGTGCTTAATTCTAGTGGCTGGAAAAGTAAATTCATTATCTTTCCTCGTGAGATGAAATAGGTATGATTTAACTGACTTTTATTCTTTTGTTTTTTTAATTTTGAGATATAGTGTGAGATAGTAGATGAGGTGGCAGAACATCCCATTCATTGAATATGAACTGCAATTTTACTAGCCATCCATCCTTGTTCAAATCGTTTATGAATTTCATCATGGTAAGGCGTCAGTTTACTTTTACGTTTAGTTCCTAAAGAAGCGTGTTCTATTTGAAATTGATTACTCGCATATTTTTTTACGGTTTGGCGACATAGTCCTGTCTGACGTGCAACTTCAGTATAATTTAGGCCACTATTGATTAATTGACGAACTTCATTGATTTGCTCCATCTTTCTTGCTTGTTTCTCGTTCCGATTCTTCATATCTTTCGTACGGAAAAATTGTTTAAGGTCATTCTCACTCATATTCATAAGTTTATTTAAGGTTCGAATATCCATATTAAGTTGTTTAGAAACTGAAGTTTTACTGATTAGGAAATGATTGAAGACAGGCAACGACATCCTCGAACTCTCTTGATTCAATCATATCAATGATTCGATGAGTCTTAAGATTAACCATAATCGTTCCATATTTATGTCTTTTTTTCAATGCGAAATCATCAATACAAACAGCGGTGATCGTATTTTTATCAATCTTTATTTCTGTTTTTTTAAAAGATTAGAAATAGTCGTTCGACTCATAGCAATCGTATTTCGTCTCAACGTATTAGAAGCAGAAATCGTACTGCAATTTAAGGCAATCTCTCGAATCTTATTTTCTAAGCGATGAGTTTTTTTAGTTTTAAAATCAATAAACTCAAATCGTTCAGCAAACGTTTTACGTCCACATAAAGAATTCTGACAAAACAATTTACGATTCATCAGACGTATGGTGACTTTTTTATCCTGAATAGGAAGGTCTTGAAATGATTTTTCATAGATGAAATGAGTTTTACTTGAAAGGGTCCCACAAAAAGGACACCTAACTTCTTTTCGATTAGAAAAGACAGTAATGTATAATATATTGTCATCTAGAGTATGATCATGATATTCTAAATTTTCATCAAGCATTTTTAATAAGCTGTTCATAAAGTACCTCAAATATATTTGCTGTTTTCATTTTATCATATTACAAAAACAGACATAATTCAATCAACACTTGTTTATAGTATTCTAATAATTAACAGGGATGCATTTGAAAAGTTAACGGTATGAAAATATCGTACCTAGCACTTGCCAGGTACGATATTTTATATTAGCATTCATAAATATTATTAATACATAAAAATTATATCATATTTTGTTATATTTTAGTAAAATATAGGTATGTTTGTGAAAAATACTGAGGTGAAAAGATCAAACTAGTTATTTTCTATGTATCTAATCATGGGTTTGGTTATGCGGCAAGAAATATTATTGTTAAAACTGGGCTAGCACAAGGGGAATTTATAAAGTAGAACTTTTTAGATGAGTCAAGATTAAGCGTCATCAAAGAATCAATGGATGTAGGTCTTGTCTTAAAACCGATGAGTTTTGAACTAGATGTTCCTACTTTGGAAGAACGTGTCAAGCAGTATATTGAAAGTTGGGAACAACAAATTGAAAGAGAAGTACAATTTTTAACTCATAAGCAACCTGATTTAATTGTGAGCGATATTGTTCCTTGGGTGTTTCGGGCAGCTAAACAAACTAACATAACGTCCGTTTTAATCTCTAATTTCACCTGGGTTGAGATTTATGAAGAATATTTAAGGGCAGAACTAGTGAAGGCGTACCAGGACTGTTATGATTTAGCAGATGAAGTTTTGATGTATGAACTGTCTAGTTCAAAGATGAAAGAGCGATTTGTTAAATATGACGAGGTATCGTTGTGTGCCCGTGAGTTTGATTTATTGGCAGTAGCCGAGATTCAATCGCGTTATGAAAAGCCACTTGTGTTTGTGAGTGTGGGACGCTCAGTGGACTTAGCAGAAGAGATAGATGTTTCAAATGAGCCATATCATTTCATCGTCACCGAAGGGATTCAACTGGTGGGTGAGAATGTGACGTATTTAGCGAAAGAGACGCCGAATACACACGATTATCTTTGTGCGAGTGAGTTTGTGATCACGAAAGCTGGATTTGGAACAGTAGCAGAAGCGCTACTTGCGAAGAAAAAGATAGCGGTGATTGAAAGAGATCGTATTGCTGAAGATCGGGCGACGGTTGAATGGTTGGTCAGTCATGGATTAGCACTTCCGATTCAGTATGAGAAAGGATTACCTCTATCTCAGCAGTTAAAAGACTTAGAACAATGGACACCTAACTATGAAGCGGTTAACTTAAGCAATGATGCGAATAAAATAGCTTTGAGACTACTTGCGATGACTGAACGGGAAGCTGGGCATCGCTTGATTTCATTAGCTTCTTATGGGAAAGAGGAAATGGGATATTTGGTTCCACTTGATGAAATCCCATTTGAGGTGAAACGTATCTTTTATTTAACAGATGTCCCGAAAGAAGTGAGAAGAGGACGACATGCTTATCATGAGACGAAGCAAGTATTGATTTGCGTGAGCGGTCGCGTTAAAGCGAAGTGCCAGGAAGGCGAACGAGAAGTTATTTATCATTTATGTAATAATAAACAAGCCCTTTATCTAGAGCCACACATTTGGCGGGAAGCTTATGACTTTTCAGAAGGGGCTGTGTTGCTTGTGTTAAGTTCAAAGGAATATAGTGAAGAAGATTATCGACGATAAAAAAGTTCTCACCTCCTGATTAGGTGATAGCTTTTTGAAATGATTGAACGATTAATTCGGGATATAATTCTTGATATTTTATGTAGATATTATCAATGGTTTGATGACTGAAGTTAACATTAGAACGTAAGTAAGATAAATGATCTTCTATTTTACAAAATAAACAAAAACACTCCTAGTTAAAATAGTAACTAGGAGTGTTTTTGTTTATGCGTGATGTAATTCTTTTAAATAAGATGCGACTTGTTCTTTTAAATCATCACGGTTTAATGAAAAGTCGATGGTAGCCTTGATAAATCCGAATTTATCTCCAACATCGTAGCGTTGACCTTCGAAATCGTAAGCGTAAACGGCTTGACGATCCATTAAGCGGTCGATGGCATCTGTTAATTGGATTTCACCACCTGCTCCAGCTTCTTGTGTTTCTAACATTTCAAAGATTTCAGGTGTTAAGACGTAGCGTCCCATCACGGCTAAGTTAGATGGAGCTTCTTCTTGTTTTGGTTTTTCAACCATTCCAGATAATTTTACCATACGCCCCTCTGGTTGATGTGATTTGGATGGCTTCATGATTCCGTACTTAGAAACGTCTTCATCAGCTACGGTTTGAACCCCCATAATGGAGCATCCATTTTTTTCATAGGCTTGAATTAATTGTTTTGTTGCTGGGTTTTCATCGTTTACCACGATGTCATCCCCTAATAAAACAGCGAATGGTTCATTTCCAATGAATGTTTTGGCACATAAAATCGCATGTCCTAATCCCTTAGCTTCCTTTTGACGGATGTAGTGGATTTGAGCCATATTTGAAATGTTTTGCACCATTTCAAGCATGTCATTTTTCCCTTTTTTAGCTAACGTATCTTCAAGCTCATATGATTTATCGAAGTGATCTTCAATTGAACGTTTTGTTGAGCTTGTGACGATTAAGATTTCTTCGATGCCTGAAGCAATCGCTTCTTCAATAATGTATTGAATCGTTGGTTTATCAACGATTGGTAACATTTCTTTTGGTTGTGATTTTGTCGCTGGTAAAAAGCGTGTTCCGAATCCCGCTGCTGGAATCACGGCTTTACGAACCGGTTTTCTCATAACTCTCTAACTCCTTCTCTTTTTCCCATAAAGATAGGTAAATTATATCATGTATTTACAAATTTGCCTATATTTAGTTGGGTTTAAAAGTGAAATTAAAAGTTCTATTTTTCATTGTTTTGCATAGGGTTAAAGTAGTGGAAATAAAAATGAAAAGCATCATACGTATAAAGGTCTGGGTTTTGAAATAGAAGTGCATTGGACGTTAAGTGATGAAGATTTTTTAATTCATTTAATTTTAAATTATGATATTACTCCTTGGATGAAATAGCATCCTAATTTAAGTTGATCATATATATTGAAAATCAACTAAATCTATTAAAGCTAACTGGATTTTCATTGTATTTACTGTATATTTGTCATCTTTAACTTAATCTTGAGTTAAGCGAGAGATAAATGATTGAATCGATAGAGGAGTCAGTTGTTTATACATTTGTGTGCTTTATTTTTTCAAATGACATCCATATAAAACGCAAGTTGCAATAACAGTTTAGAAATAATTTAGCTTGTAAGAATAATCAGATAGGTTCTATGTTAGGACATATACAATTATGATTTCCTTCATTGAAGTATTTAGCAAATTATTATGATTATGCTCATCGTTATCTTCTTACCTATCACTTAGATTCATTGATGGGAAGACCGTGCATCCGTTTAGATTATACACTTGTTCAGAAAATCATGACTTTTTTTCAATCACCTAAGCTTCTCAAGCAAAAAACGTCTTTGTTAGTCGATGAGGTTTAAATAGACAAGTCTTCATGAGGTGTGATACGCTAGATAAGAAGTGTATGAAACAGAAATGAAGAAGGAGCGAATATGAAACAAGTGTTTTTATGTTTAACTATTGGTTGGATGTGTTTTATTTTTTATCAAGGATCAAGACAACTTGATGAGTCTTATAGTCAGAGTGACGTGATTGTTGATCAAGTTATGGAAATGATTGAAACCGTTCAAGAGACGTTTAAGGAAAAGTACGAATCAACTGAAACAAATCAAATGGCAACGCCAACGCCTGAACATCAAGTGGATGAAACTGCCTTAGCAAAAAAGAAATTTCGAAAAGATATTGCCTACGTCATTCGTAAAAGTGCCCACTTTTTTGAATATGGACTGTTGGCTATGTTATTAGCGATTGATTTTTATTTAATAAAACAATCGAGATTGAATATTGTCATTTACTCTTTGTTTATTACCTTATTGTGTGCAGTTGGGGATGAATTTTATCAATCTTTTATCGGTCGAGGGAGCAATGTTCGCGATATTGTCATTGATTTTAGTGGGGCATTATTTGGAATTGCTTGTGTTGGAGTGGTGTTAGGATTGATTAAATCTTTAAAATCAAAAGGCATGAAATCTTATTAGGATTTTATGTCTTTTTAATAATAATGAGAAAGTGGGATGCAAGTTATATCTCTTTTTGACACATGATGTATTTTACGAGGGTTTAGAGGTTATTTAGATTCATTTATAGATATTTTTTGAAAAAATTATTTTTGTATTTTACAAGGAAAGCTAGAGTTAGTCTATTGTGAATGTATTGGGTGTGACCCCAAAAGTGGTAAAGCGTTGGTTTTATCGCTTATGTGAGCAATATCGTGTTAGTAAGGTGGAAGCGAATCAGCGAGCACTAAATGCTACTTTATTAGAAGAGGTTTAGGATTATCAAGGTTGGTTAGTATTAGAGCAGTTTTTCCCTATTTATTGCATTATATTAGCACGCTTAAAAGAAGTAGAATCGATTATAAGTCGTATTACATTGAAATATCGGTTGAAGAGACTGAATCAAAAAGTTTTTTAATTACGAGGCGTGACAGTTATTGTCGCGCTTTTTTTGTCAGGAAGTTTGAGTGTTTGTCCGCCTGTGACGATGGCAGCGGGGTTAGCTAAAAGAAGACAGAAGTAGTGCGATTTTTTGGTAATGATGTGGCAAATTTCTAGGTGTAAGCTGTGATATTCTCGTGTTATCGAGGATGGTGGTTGTTGGTGAAGCGGTATGTAGTGGTATTAGGGTTGATTGTTTTAGTAGGTTGTGAGGGAAAGTTAGCGAATCAAGCTGTTAAAGAAGCGAAATTAGCGTTTGAGGAAAAGTCGTATGATCATGCAGTTGGTTTATTAAAGTTAGCAAGTGATGAAAGTTCAAATAAAAAGTATGAAATCTGGTATGAGCAGGGTGAGGCCTTTTTAGAGATGATTGATTATGATGAACTCGAAGACTTTGATAACTTATTATTAGCGTGGACGGATTTGAATTTGGTAGATAGTAAGCCCAGCTTTGTAAAAGAAGAAGCGATTGCATACATTAAAGGTAAACTCAGCGAGGTAAAAGAATTAGCGAGTAGTACCTTAGAAAGTCGGGAGATCAAAGAGGTCATGGAGTTGATTCGCTTGATTGAAAAACGAATGGGGACATTAAAAATGTTTGAAAGTGAAATTGAGGAATTAATCAATTTAAAACAAGAGATGGAGGGGTAACATGAAGCGGAGTCTATCGAATGTATTCCTGATGTTATTGTCATCGATGAGTTTAATGGCATGTACCAATGATTTAGAGATTCAAGAAGAGGCAGGAATCCAAGCGATAAGTTTAGATGAGACAACACAAGCCGTTGGAAAATCTTTAAGTCATTCAACAATTGAAGAGGAACTTGCTTATATTGAGATGTTAGTTGGGGTAGAAGAGTTACATGCCGCGAAAGTCGCCTTAAATGGATTTTTATCTGAATTAAATGGACCTGTTGGAACGGAGGAACAACTTATTCGAATTAGTCAATTAAAAGACGTTTTGAGTGAAGTTGAAGTCAGTGAAGATGGGACACATAATCATACGTTTACAGCTGTCGATGCGGTCGCACTTGCGATGGAGCGTTATGGGACAGATGATGAGGATATTATTTATATGTACGACGATAACCACGAGCATTATGGTGAAGATCAAATTGGGTATTATGTGGCTTTAAAATCAAAAGTCTTACAAGAAAAAGAGGGCGGCGATGGAATTGTCCTACTTCTTTTTGTGGGAGACGATGGTAGCATCACTGAATTATAAGTGGGAGATTCCCACTTTTTTTTATGAAATGAAGAGTTCAATAAAAGTAACATTTATCAGTTCATCGTCTGCTTTATTTCGTATAAGTTTATTTTAAGAAGTAAATAATAGGTTTGCTGATAAAGTGCAAAAAAAGTTTATAAATAGCATTGACATTATTAAGATTCAAATCTATAATAATATCAGTAACAGTTACTAGTTTTAAAAAGGAGGAATTAACATGTCATTAATCGGTACTCATGTTGTTGATTATAAAGTTCAAGGTTATCAAGCTGGAGATTTTAAAGAATTTACATCAGAAGCTGCAAAAGGAAAATGGGCAGTCTATGTATTCTATCCAGCGGACTTCACATTCGTTTGTCCAACTGAATTAGAAGATTTAGCGGATAAATACGAACAATTCAAAGAAATTGGATGCGAAGTTTACTCAGTATCAACAGATACACACTTCGTACATAAAGCATGGGCAGATGCCTCAGAAACAATCGGAAAAATCAAGTATCCAATGTTAGCCGATCCAACTGGAAAATTAACTCGTGGATTTGATGTAATGATTGAAGAAGAAGGAATGGCATTACGCGGAAGCTTCGTTGTCAATCCAGAAGGTGTTATTAAAGCATACGAAATACATGACAATGGAATCGGACGTGACGCCGATGAATTATTACGTAAAGTACAAGCCGCACAATTCGTTGCAGCACATGGTGACCAAGTCTGTCCAGCAAAATGGAAACCAGGACAAGAAACATTAACACCAAGCTTAGACCTAGTAGGGAAATTATAATATAAAAGGTTGAGAGTTGCGATTAGTCTGCTCGTAAAAGTCGTCGAAACTGATAGTGACTCCTTAAGGAGTCGCTAGACAGTTTTAGACTTTATAGAGAGACTGCAACTCGAAACTAGATTATATAAAGAGTTGAGTTGAGCGCTTAGATGATCGTAGGGGTTGAATCTTTTGCCAATCTTTATAAAAAAAGATTGAGCGGAAGAGAAACTTCATAGAACATCTGCTCAACGAAACTGGATTGGAGCATGCCACCTGGTTCAAGCCGCAAGTTGACTTTATAGATTCCCTATGATGTGTTAGCATCTTTCCTTAATAGGTAGAGTAATTAAAGATTGCCACTCGAAGCTAGATTAAGTAAAAAGCTGCCCTAAAGGATAAGACTATCTAAATTCTAACGAATAGATGTCTAAAAACCAGTGAGGAGTTTGTTCGTGGGGCCCCATCATTTACGAAGTAAATGTATCTCCCACTAATAGGGCTTTAGATTTTTATTTTTTATAAAGTAAGTATATTTAGTCTAGATAATTTTTAAAGCATTTAATTTAAGAATAAGGATTATACTATTAATTTTAGATAGTTTATCCTTATTCTTATATAGTATAATAAGGAAAGTTATGGATGTGTCATGAAAGGATATCATTAGAGGTCCTTTGATTGCTATGCATAACTGAGTCAGTAGGGAATAAAGGTTGTTGTGAACTGTTTATTTCATTTATATAAGGAGGAAGTTAAGATGAAAACTATTTATGATGTCATTGTGATTGGTGGAGGAGCAGCAGGGATGTCTGCTGGGATTTATTCAGGACGCGCTAAAATGAAAACGTTAGTGTTAGAGCAAGGTTCTGTGGGGGGACAAGCTAAGACAACAAATGAGATTGTGAACTATCCTGGTGTTCGTCACACTACAGGCCCTAAATTAATGGAAGAGATGCATCTTCAAGCGGAAGACTTCGGAGTAAAATTTGCTCAGGCTGAGGTATTAGAAGCTAAATTAGAAGGTGAAATCAAAGTTTTAAAAACAACAAACGGTGATTATGAAACTCGTTCAGTGATTATCGCAACAGGGGCAACACCTCGCACTTTAGGGTTCCCAGGTGAAGCTGAATACCGTGGACGTGGAGTCGCTTACTGTGCAACATGTGATGGAGAATTCTACACAGGATTAGAAGTATTCGTCATCGGTGCAGGATTCGCAGCAGCTGAAGAAGCGATCTTTTTAACTCGTTTTGCTCGTAAAGTAACAGTGATCGCTCGTGAACCAGAATTCACATGTGCAAAAACAATTGCTGATAAAGTATTAGCTCATCCAAAAATTGAAGTTAAATTCAACACTGAAATCGTTGAGGCAACAGGAGATGAATTATTACGTCGCGTGAAGTTCATCAACAATCAAACTGGGGAAACTTTTGAACACGTGGCAGCTGAAGACGAAACATTCGGTATCTTCATCTTCGCAGGATACGTGCCACAAACTAAAGTATTCAACGGTTTAGTTGATATGGATAAATGGGGATACATCATCACTGATGAAAACATGCACACAAGCGTTGAAGGGGTCTATGCAGCAGGAGATTTACGTCCGAAAGTATTGCGCCAAGTTGTTACAGCGGTTGCGGATGGAGCCATCGCTTCATTAGAAGCTGAAAAATATGTGGCTCATGAAAAAGAACGTTTAGGAATTGTTGAAGAAGAAATCGAAGAAACACCACAACCCAAATCCGCTGCTGAGTCTGCACCACAAGCTAAACAAGTGGCACAAGGTGGACGCTCTGCGTTATTAAATGATGCCTTACGTGGACAAATCGCAACAGTACTTGGACGTATGGAAAACAACGTGACATTAGTGACAATTGTTGATCCAACAAATGGGAAATCAATTGAATTACGTGACTTAGTCATCGATATCGCTGACTTAGGTGATAAATTAGAGGCCGTTGTTAAAACAAAAGGTGAAGATGCAGCCTTAGAAGCAAAAGTAAATGCTGACAAATTCCCAGTTGTGGCATTCCTTGATAAGGATGGAAACTACGCTGGAGTTAAATTCCACGGAGTACCTGGTGGACATGAGTTAAACTCATTCTTATTAGCCATCTATAACTTAGCTGGACCAGGACAAGCCTTAGATGCATCAGTTTTAGAAGCAATCAAAGCGGTTGATAAAAAAGTTAACATCAAAGTAGCTGTTTCATTATCATGCCACTTATGTCCAGACGTCGTTGTTGGAGCACAACGTATCGCCATCGAAAACCCTAACGTAGAAGCTGAGATGTTAGATATTGCCAACTTCCCAGAATTAAAAACAAAACATAAAGTCATGTCAGTACCATGTATGATCGTTAACGATGAAAAAGTAACATTCGGATCAAAATCAATCCAAGATATGTTAAACTTCATTGCTTAATTTAATTAATGAGTGTCCGGCATAAAATCGATGTTCTTTCGGTTTTATGCCGGATTTTTTTTAGTGATGTAAAAAAAAGAAAAATAATGTAAAATATATACTGTATAGAAAGTTAATTTGAAATAAACTCAGATTATTTAGGAGGAATGAAAGGATGAGTATAAGTAAACTTGTACTTGGGCTTGTTGTGTTAGTCACTGGATTATTTGCAAACTTATCTGTTCTAGCCTTTGAGGGAGATACTTATAATTGGGCGAATGAATCTTTATATATATAAACAGAAATGTATTTCATAGTTTTAAATTCAAACATTCGTGGTCAAAATTCGTCAAAATCTATGTTAAAATAGTAGGGATTAAACATACATTTTAAAATAGAAATTGGGGCAACTATGAATCAGACAGAATTAAAATCAATTGAAACAGCGATGCGTGAAACATCATCTAAACAACTTTATACTCGTTATCA
>JABLTO010022081.1_pt1 | contig 25942 bp, 29 predicted proteins | sample 7160091 | NCBI WGS metagenome assembly JABLTO01 (sample SAMN14651225, study PRJNA627086) | human gut metagenome | isolation source: feces | host: Homo sapiens
AATGACAGTGCTAAAAGAGGTATTAATTTCACATAAAATAAATTTGTTATTATCTATTTCAATTAAAACGTCTAACATTTTAACTCGTTCACTAATGGTTTTAACAGCAAGTTCAGTAATATGAAATTTAACAATATTAACTGACTTATTTAAAGTTTCCTTTAAAATACATTCAAGTAGTCTTTTATCTTTGTCATTTACAAAAACAGCTTTAAACACGCGGTCACGCTTAGCAGTAAACCAATTATCTAACTTAGTATATTCTTTTATCATCTATATAACCTCCCTTCTAAGAGATAAGTATCTCTACTTATATTATTCAAGATGAGTAGCCCATTTTCTTTTTTTTATCGGCAATTTCTTTAAAATAGTCGAAAAAATTAGTATTAGTTTATTTGATTAGTAGATTTCTTAAAAATAAATTACTTTTTCTTTTGGGTAGAAAAAAAACTAGATATTTTGTATAATATGGTTGTTAGTTTTAAGGAGGCAACTTATTATGCAAGTTATTTTATTAAAAGATGTTAAAGGACAAGGAAAGAAAGATGAGGTCATTAATGTAAGTGATGGCTATGGAACAAATTTCTTATTAAAAAAAGGTCTTGCAGTTTTAGCAACTAAAAAAAGTAAAGAGGTATTAGATAAAGAAATTCTTGATAGACATTTAGAGGAAGAAGAACTTGTTAAAAATCTAGAAAATTTACAAAAAGAAATTCAAAAAAAGAATTATGTTTTTCAAGTTAAAACTGGTAATGATGACCGAGTTTTTGGAATGGTTTCTACTAAACAAATTAGTGATAAGCTAAAAGAATATGGATTTGACGTTCCTAAAAAATGTATTATATTAGATCATAATTTAGATACACTTGGAACGCATAAAGTAACAATAGCTCTTCATAAAAGAGTTACATTTGATATTAATGTGATATTAAAAAAGTAGGTGATTAAATGGCAACAAGAGAGATGCCTAAAAATTTAGAAGCGGAAATGAGTGTTTTAGGGGTTGTTTTCTTAAATCCTTATGCACTTGAAAAAATAATGGAAAATATTACAGAAGATATGTTTTTTAGTGACGCTAATAAGAAGATATTTAGGGCATTTATGGAATTATATAAGACTAATACACCTATTGATATTACAACTGTAAAAAATGAACTTGATAAACAAAAAAATTTAAATGCAATTGGTGGGATTGATTATCTAAGTGAAATAATTGACTCGGTAGCAACTAGTGCTAACTTAGATTATTATATGGAAATAGTTAAAGATAAGGCAACAAGAAGAAGACTTATTGATACAGCAACTAATATTATTACAGATGCTTACGATGAAGAAGAAGGGCTTACTAAAATACTTGATACTTCTGAACAAAAACTTTTGAATGTTGTAAGGACAAGACAAACAAGTGAATTTAAAACAATAAGTGAAGCTTTAAGAGAGGCACATGAAAATCTAGAATTGATGAGTAAAAATCATAGTGCAGTAACAGGACTTTCAACAGGATTTAAAGATTTAGATAAGGCTACTGCTGGTTTACATGAAGGAGAACTTATTATTTTAGCTGCTCGTCCAGGTATGGGAAAAACGGCTTTTGCTTTAAATTTAGCTACGAATGCGGCAATGACAACTGATAAAGCAGTAGCTATTTTTAACTTAGAAATGAGTAGTGAACAGTTAGTAAATCGAATGATTAGTTCAGTAGGTCAAATTGAAGGTGATAAGTTAAAAACAGGTATGCTTAACGAAAATGATTGGAAACGTTATACAGAAGCAATGAGTGAACTTGCTGATACAAATATATATATTGAAGATGATGCATCAGTTACAGCACCAGAAATTAAAGCAAAATGTCGAAGGCTTGCTTCTAGTCCTAAAGGACTTGGATTAGTTGTAATAGATTACTTACAGTTAGTTACAACGGGTGGTAGAGTAGAATCAAGACAAGTTGAGGTTTCAGAAATTTCACGTGCATTTAAAACAATGGCAATGGAATTAAAAGTGCCAGTAATTGCGCTTGCTCAGTTATCACGTAATGCTGAGCGAAGAGAATCTAATCAACCAAGACTTGCTGATTTGCGTGAATCTGGTTCAATAGAACAAGATGCAGATTTAGTATTGTTTTTAAATCGACAAGATTATTTTGAAACAAAGTCGGCTGAAAATAAAAGTAATATTGTACCAGTTGACGTTATTATTGCTAAACATCGTCGTGGTGGAACGGGCTTATTTCAAATATTGTTTGAACTTAATAAAAGCTCATTTAAACCATATACACCAATTGATGATACGGCATTTTAGAAAGGAAGAATATGAAAACAAAGAATAAAATTATGTTGGCTATCGTAGCTGTTTTGATGGGAATATTTTTTACTTTGATTGGTGTTAATAAACTTGGAGAAAATCCACTTCGTGTTTATCAGGTGTATTTAGATGGTAAAAAAGTGGGATTAGTAGAAGATAAAGATGAACTATTAAATCTTATTAATGAAGAGCAACAAGAAATTAAAGATACATATCAAATTAATCAAGTTTATCCTCCAACTGGATTTGATATATTAGAATCTATTACTTATAATGGGGGAGTTAGTTCAGCTAATGATATTTACCAAAAGATTAAAAATCAAGGTGATTTTACTATTGAAGGATATGAGATAACTATTACTAGTCCTGCAACCAAAGATAAAGATGAAAAAGTTACTAAAATATATGTTTTAGATGATAAAGTATTTACAGATGCAGAGTATAGTTTTATTACAACATTTGTTGATGAGAAAGATTATCAGGCATATATTAATAATACTCAATCAGAAATAACAACAGTTGGTTCTTATATAAAGCATATGGAATTTGAAGAAAATATTACGATTAAAAAAACATATATTTCAGTTAAAAATAAAATTTTTACAGATGCAAAGGAACTTACCCAATATTTGTTATATGGTACAACTGACTCTCAAGAAAATTATATTGTTAAGCAAGGTGATACTTTAGAGAGTATTGCTTCTGCTAGTAAGTTAAATGTAAGAGAACTTATGATTGCAAATCCTAAATATCGAAATGCTAATGCAGTACTAGCAATAGGCGATAAAATATCTAATAGAATTATTAATCCTATTCTTACATTATATGAAGAGATGAGACTTACTGAAGATGTTGAACAAGCTTATACTAAGACAACTGTTACTGATAACACTTTAAAAAGTGGTGAAAGTAAAGTTACACAAGCGGGGGTTACGGGTCTTGAGAGAGTTACTCAAGAACTTAGGGTAATTAATGGTGAACGTTCACAAGAAACAACACTTATCAATTCAGTTACAATAAGAAATGCAGTTGAAGAGGTTACAAGTGTTGGTCCTAAATATAGTCCTACTTATGGTTGGACTGGTAGTGGTGGTACTGGTGGCACTATTAATACAGGTCTTTCTTGGTCATGGCCAACGAAGACACCATACATTATTACAACAGATTATGAGTATCGTTGGGGATCTTTTCATAATGCTATAGATATTTCAGGTACAGGATTTAATTCACCTGTATATGCATCACGAGCAGGTACTGTAGTTGAGATTTATAATTCATGTGCTAATTATGGCTGGTATGGTAGTATGTGTGGTGGCTCTTATGGTAACTATGTAGTTATAAAGCATGATAATAATTATTACACAATGTATGCTCATTTAACTAGTAATTTAGAAGTTAGCGTAGGTAGTCGTGTAAGTCAAGGTCAAGTAATAGGGCATATGGGTTCTTCTGGTTCTTCAACAGGAACACATTTACACTTTGGTTTATCAGTAGGTATGCCAAATCATGGTGGTAAATGGTATAGCCCTTGGAGTCTATTTCGATGAAAGTGGTTGTTTTAGCAAGTGGAAGCGAAGGAAATTCCACTTTCTTTTCCTCTGGGGGACAAAGAATATTACTTGATATTGGTAAAAATGCTAAGTATATTAAAGAAAAATTAATGGAAATAGGGGAAGATGCTAATAAAATTGATGCGATCATAATTAGTCATACTCATGATGATCATGTTAGTGCTCTAAAAGTTTTTTTGAAAAAAAATCATCCTAAAGTTTATGTAACGGAAAAAATGTTTTATGATTTAGATTATTTAAAAGATTATGATAATGTTATAGTTTATGAAGATGATTTTTATATAGGTGATATTCATATTTTAAATATTCATGGAAGTCATGATGCAAGTGATTCTAGAAATTTCGTATTAGTACATGGGGCTAATTCTTTGGTATATTTAACTGATACTGGTTATTTGAATCGTAAGTATTTTGAACTTTTAAAAAATAAAGAATATTATCTAATGGAAAGCAATCATGATATAGAAATGCTTATGAATGGTCCTTATCCTAAATGGTTAAAACAAAGGGTTCTTGGAACACTTGGACATTTGTCAAATAAAGATTCTAGTTTCTATCTTTCTAAACTAATTGGTGAGAATACTAAAGAAATAATACTTATGCATTTATCACACCAAAATAATACCGAAGAAAAAGCACTTAGTACTTTAAGTGATACATTAGATGAATATGAAATAGAAAAGCCTTTTGTTTGTTGTGCAAAACAAAATGAAGTAACGAGGGTATGTGATGATAAAGATATTATGTGTAGGTAAAATAAAAGAAAATTATTTAAAAGAGATGATAAGTGATTATCAAAAAAGAATTAATAAGTATCATAAGTTAGAAATAATTGAGGTTAATGATAGTAATTCTTTAGACTTAGAAAGAGATTTATTATTGAAACATATTGATACAAGAGATTATGTTATTACCTTAGAAATATTAGGTAAATCTTTTAAAAGTGAAGAACTAGCAAGTAAATTAGAAAATACTTTTGTACATTATCCCGTAATTACTTTTGTGATTGGTAGTTCATTAGGTTTACATGAAGATATAAAAAAAAGAAGTAATATGGCTTTGTCATTTTCAGAATTTACTTTTCCTCATGGCCTTTTTAGAGCTATTTTACTAGAACAGATATATAGGTCTTTTAAGATAATTAATCATGAGACTTATCATAAATAGGAGGGTTAATGACATTAGATGAATTAAAGAAATGTAAATATGCTGTTACACATGCGGGAACTTTTCATGCAGATGACATTTTTGGGGCGGCATTTTTAAAACTTATTATACCTAATATAGAAATTATTAGAACTAATGAAAAGCCTAAAGTGAGTAATTATATAATGTTTGATATTGGTATGGGTGAGTTTGATCATCATATGGCTTCTAATGAATGTAGGAGTGATAAAACGCCTTATGCTGCGTTTGGAAAGTTGTGGCGTCATTTTGCACCTTATTTGTATGATGAGAAGATTGTAAAAAAAATAGATAATGCATTTATTAAACATTTAGATTTATCTGATAATACAGGTGTTTATGATTCTTTATGTTATGCCTTTGCTTCTTTTAATCCTTTAGAAGATAATGAAACTGGAGATAAAGAGTTTATGGAATGTGTTTCTTTTGCTAAAAGAATACTAGAAAATTTAATTAAGAAAGAAGAAAGACATTTGGAGGAAGAGAAATATGTTATAGAAAAATATAATTCTTCTTTAGATAAACGAGTATTAGTATTAGATAAACATGCTTATTTTAAAGATTTTTTGCCTTTTAAGGAAACTATTTATGTTGTTTATCCCTCTAAAAGAGGTGGTTATTCATCACAAGGGGTAAGTAAGAGTCCAGATACAGTAGAATTAAAGAAACCGTTTCCGGAAGAATGGACACATGAATTACCAGAAGGACTAAGATTTTGTCATAATAGTAGATTTTTAATTGCGGCAGATACTTTGGAAGATATAATGAAATTTGTGTATGAAGCTCTAGATAAATAGAGTTTTTTTTACGTAAATATAAAGTGTTTGTTGTTTTATTTTTAATATTTTATGTTATTCTATATTTAGAGTGAGGTAACGTTATGGCTGGGATTGTTAGTAATATTAAAAATAATATAATGTTGGGGCAGGCTGATTATTTGTTTAGAAAAGGCGAAACATATAAATATTTTAATAATGTTAAAAATGGTAAATTTGATATTAAAAATGATAAAATTAAAAAACAGCTTAAAGAATTAATTGATAATTGTATTTCAGTAGGGTCGCTGTATTTTACGGAGTATCAAGATAAAATTTTTTTGGCTAATATTTACCCTGAATATATGAATTTTGAAACCGACTCCCTAAGATTATGTTCAGTGTTTCCCAAAGATTTGATGGATAATCAACAATTAATAAAAAAATTTATTGAAGATAATAATTTATATTCTGGTGTTGGAAAAAGTTTAGAAGAATTTTTGCTTCATAATTATCAGGTTTTAAGTGATAACGATAAAGAAAACATTTTTTCATTTATGAAATATTTAAAGGTTCATGGATACAAGATCTTTGATGGATTATCTTTACGTGATATTGATGATATTAATGAAGAGTTACAAGGAAAAATTGTTGATAATGATTTAATGAACAGTGAACTTGCTGATAAATTATGGACATATAGTATTTTTGGAAATAAAAAATTTGAAATATTAGATTCTATTAGAGATATGAGTAATTCGTATAAATTTTGGAGCAGTTTACCTAATAATCAAAATCTAAAAATGTCATATTTTGATTTGTTTAAGAAATGTTGCAACGAAGATAAAGAATGTTTGAATCCACTTGGTATGCCGTCTGAAAAGTTTTTGGTAAAGTTAGCAAGTGATAAATTACCTTATTATATGTATGATTTTAAAAAATATTTCTTGGAATTGATGATTAAAGATAAAAATGGGATAGTCATTAGAACATTTTTTGAAGCTGGAGAATGGGAAAATTTATTTCCTTTGAATTATCATAATATGAATAATATTTTTTCAGAAGCAGATATATATGCGTTAGATAAATGTAAAAATATGAGACATCCATTCTATACTTATCAAATTTGTGAGCAATTTATAGAATTTTATACCAATAGTGAAAATATAAAAAGTATAGAAGATATAAATAAATTATACTATGAAATTATAAAACCTGTATTTAAGCAAGGCAATTGGGATGCTGTTATTTTTACAGATTATCATGATATGCAAGAGTTTTTATCAGAGTTAGACATTTGTGCATTAGATAAATATAAGAACATTTATGGTACTTGTATTGGACAACAATTCAAAAATCTTTATAATAATGGTGGAAATATAAAAACTAAAGAAGATGTGGATAAATTATATAAAGAAATTATTAAATCTTCATTTAAGAATGGCAATTGGGATGCTGTTATTTATACTGATTACCGTGATATGCAAGATATATTTTCAGATATTGATATCTATATACTAGATAAGTATAAGAGCATTTCTAATAGTAATATTAAAATACCATTTCAACGTCTTTGTATCAATAGTGAAAATATAAAAAGTATAGTAGATATAGATAAATTGTATAATGAAACTATAAAATCTGCATTTAGGGATGGCAATTGGGGTGCTATAATCTCTTTTGATTATCATGATATACAAGATATATTTTCAGATATTGATATCTATGCACTAGATAAATATAAGAGCATTTCTGATAGTAATATTAAATATTCATTTCAATGTCTTTATAGAAATAGTGATAATATAAAAAATAAAGAGGACATAGATAAATTATATAAAGAAGCTATAGAAGTTGTGTTTAGAGATGGCAATTGGGATTCTGTTATTTGTACAGATTATCATAATATGCAAGATATATTTTCAGATATTGATATTTATGCACTTGATAAATATCAAATGTTAGATAATGTTACTATTAAGATTACATTTAGTCATTATTATGTTGAAAATAAAATTTCTACTGAAAAAATTGATTTGCTTTGTGATTTAATAAAACGCTTAAATTCTTCAAATTCTGTTGAACTTGTTAATTTTCAAGGTGCTATATTCAATGAACTTTTAAAAGACAATAATCCAATAAATAAATTTGAGAAAATTGAAAAGATATTTGTTAAGAATAATATTCCTGTTTTTGTTAAGTTATTTAAATGTTTTCAAATATTATATTCTGACTTATCAAAGAGTTTTAGGTTTGATAATAATCAAATAATATCACCAGAATTGGCAAAATTAAATTTTAATGGTTCTAATTTAGATAAATTAAATAAAAATGTTTCACCAAATGATATGCGTTTACAGGTAATATTTAATGATTTGTTTCGTATTTCACTAGGTTCTAATAATCATTCTTTAAAGGAGTATATTAAAAACATTGAAAATGGTAATACCTTGTATATTGCTCTTTTGTCTGGTAATACATCTTATGATGGATTATCATCTTTGCAAAAAGAAACCTTAGGTATTTTTATAGCACATTTAGAAACATTAATTGAAAATTCTAAATATTCTCTTGAAGGAGATTATGATAGATTATCTGCTTTAGAGAAAATAAAGATTATTGGTAAAAATTTTAAAATAACGTCAAGGTATGATTTACCTGATAGAATAGTTAGACATTTTCTATATTTTGCGGGAATTAATTCTTTCGAAGAATTAAAAGAAAAAATGAAAAATATAGTTATTTCTAAAGATAAAATAAATCAAGAAAGAGGTAGAGAATTAGAAAACGGTAAGTTAATTCTAGAAACTGGAGACTTTATAAGAGGCGTTGGTAATGAATTTGATTTAATTAATAGTCTTAATTTAGGTAATGTCTGTAGGGAATACTTAGGGTCGATAAATGGCACCTCTCATTCAGATGCAACACCTTTAGATATAGATTTATCAAGGATTACATATGATAAAAGTAATGCTGAAAGTATTAGTAATACTCCTTCTGGGCTTGGTGGTTATGGTAATTATTATATTGTTATTAAGCATGATAATTCCAATATGACTATCAGTCGAGATTCAGATGGTGATAAAAATGTTATGTATGACCCAAGTAAGTTTGAAATGTTTAAAACATTAGCAGATAATCATTATGGTGTACGAACAGGTATTTCTTCAACAGATATAGATTATATTATGATTAATGGAGATTATGATATATCTAAGTTAAAGTTTGAAATTGCTAAGAATGGTTTTTATATTCCGATTGTTAATGTTGATGGTAATCTTTTATATACTGTTGATGAATACAATAATTTGAAAGAAAAAATGAATGGTTTATCTTATTATGATGCAGAAGAGTATACATTATCAACTGAACATTTATATTTTCCTGGTATTGAAGAAATTATTGCTGATATGCATGAAGATAGAGAAAAACAAATCAAAAAAAGAAAGACTTTACAAACAACTATAAGTAATATAATTAGTTCTAGTGGACTTGGTATCGATAAAATTAATATGAACCCTACACCTGATTTATCTAATAATATTGCTGATTTGATTGAAATTGGTTCGACATCAAGAGGAACTAATGTTCCAAATGATTCTGATTATGACTTTATATTAAAAGTTGGTAAGCAACAAGTCTTACAAAATAGCAATGCTATTTTAAGTAAGTTTAATGAATATTTTAAGCCTAAAGAAAATAATTCTCATACTAATAGATTTCGTGGTTCTAATATAAATATTGAAGGCTTTGATTTACCAGTTGATATTGATATTTCGATTGATCAAAAGAGAAATTCAGAAATTTATTTTTCAGATACTTCTTTACAAGGTAGATTAAATAATATTGAAGGACAATATCCAAAAGATTATGAAGCAGTGCTAGCAAATATTGTTTATGCAAAAGAATTGTTAAAAAAAGAAGGCTGTTATAAACCTCATAAAAGTGATTCTTCACAATCTGGATTAGGTGGTATTGGCGTGGAAAACTGGATTTTGCAAAATGGTGGTTCTTTTTATAGCGCTGCTAAAAGCTTTTATGATGCTTCCGTTGATAAGTCTTTTGATGAATTTAAAAAAATTTATAAAGTTTGGGATTTTGGTCAAAATCATGAGCCAAGAGAAAAAAATGGAATAATATACCCCTTTGATGAATATGTGTATGATAATATGGCGGAAAATGGCTATCAAAAAATGCGGGAGGTTTGTAAAAAATATTTGAAATTTGTAAAAAGTGGAAAACTTGATTTATTAGAAAATAAACAATTAGAAAATGATATTTCAATAAAGAGATAAATAAAATTTTTTCTTGATATTGTAAATGGTCTGTATAATTTATTTTTCATTTATTTATTTATTTATTTTTTTATGTTAGTCTTATATTAGAAATGAGGGAAAATATATGGGAAATAAACAATATTATGTTAGCAAAGACAATGGACTTGAAAAATTAAAACAAGATGTTAATGAAAGATTTGGTAATTTGTTTGGCGGTAATTATTCATTAAAACATGAAATTTCAAATTTTTTGTCATTTGAAGTCGGTCAAAGTCTTGCTGAACCTACGTTGGTATATGATTGCTTTGTTACAGATAATAAAATTAGTCTTATGGATTCATTAAAGACAAAAGAGTATTCAATTTATTTTGATGGTACTAGTTTAGGACTATATTGTCAAGAAAGTAAAAATGAATCTAAATCTGCTGAGTTAATAAAAATTCAAGATCAAATGGTTAGTGGCAGTGGTGATGGATTGTTGGTTTCTAAAGCTCATGGTTTGGTGACTATTAGTGAAAGCAAGGATTCTTACATTAATCGTGGTAGTGTAAGTTTTCAACAATTTGATAAAAATGGTTTAGAGATAAAAAGTGAATTTGTTAATCTTAAGGATTTAAAAACGCCTTTATTTGGTAAGACTATCAATAGTTTAAATGTTCCTTATAAACCATTTGAAATACAAAATCTTGGGCGTACTAGTGATAACATAATTTTTGCTTCTGAAAGAACTATAAAAAGCAGAGAAACTGTTGATACTATGGGAGTTATATACGAAAACTATGAAACAGGTCAAAAGTTTAGTGGTGAGATACCTATAGATGAACGTTATATAGAAACTTTACAGAATCAATTATTTGATATGCCACAAAATCAAGATTATCTCTTAAAGCCAATTATGCCTGAAAGTATGGAAGAAATAGAACGTAAAATTGCTAATGCACCTACTGAATTACAAGAAGCACTTAGACAAATGGCACCTAATAGAGTTAATTATTATAATAATGAAACTCCTATGTTTGAAGATCCTAGTAGAGGAGTAACAAGATAATCTTGTTGCTTTTTTTTGTTTTAATATTATTTAGAAAAAATATTAAAATAGTAATTGACTCTCCAGTTAACTGTAATGATAAGATTTCTTTGTAAATATTTTTTGGGAGGTTTGATATATATGAGAATTATTGAAAATATTTATAAATGTGCTGTTTGTATTAAAGAAGCAAAGTATAATGATGTTTTATCTTGGCATAATTTTGGGTATGGGGATATGGATGGTAAACCTAAAAATGATTCGATAATTGGTTTTAATATTAAGGAGTGTCCACATTGTCATTATGTAAGCTATGACATTACTGAACCTATTGTACATAAGTATTGTAATAATCTTAAAGATTGGCAAAAAAGTAAAATATTAGAAGAAATGCAGAAAATTAAAAATGATAGACTTAGAAAGATAGTTGGTGTTGCTAGTCAGTATGAAGAAAATCAACAATATTTTTTGGCTTATAAGACATTTATTAATGCTTCTTGGGTTTGTGATAATGAAGAAGATGAAAGGTATTATAGACAAGTTGGACTCCAAATATTATTTGATAATGTTTTAAAAAGAGTGCCTGATGAAATATTAATTATATGTGATTTGCTTAGAATGGACGAGCATTTTGAAGATGCTTTAGAATTATTAGATTTATCTGATGGCATTTTTGATGATGAAACTGAAAATGAATTTAAGATACACAAAGCCTTAATACAAATGGCTAAAAATAAAGATAATAAACGTCATAGTCTAGAAGAAATATTAAAATAGTTATTGACTCTCCAGTTAACTGTAATGATTTAATTTAATTACAGGTGGTGAGTTATATGGCAAAATATTGTGCGGATTGTGAATATATAAATACTTCTGATAAAAAGTGTGATGGTATTTATAAGTGTAAGAAATGTAAATGTTATGTTTCTTCTTGTAGTGGATGTTGTGAAAATTTTTCAGAAAGTTATAGTAGAAATTGGTATGAAAAACAAAAACTTTACGATTTAGGGAAAAAAAAGAGTCAAGATACTATACCAATTACTATGTATGTGGTAGTATTTATATTGTTATGTATTCTTTATTTTGTTGGAGAAATGATGGGGTATTAGGTTGGTGAGGTAAGTGAAATTAAAGATAGGAGAGTTTTCTAAACTATGTAATGTGCCAGTTAAAACCTTGCGTTATTATGATGATATTGACTTGTTTAAACCAAGTGAAATAGATCTTTTTAGTGGATATAGGTATTACACAGAAGAACAGCTTGATGATATATATTTAATTATGGAACTAAAGGAAGCCGGGTTTTCACTTTTGGAAATTAGAGATAACTGGAATAATTGGAATGATGAATATTTTTTGAGACAAAAAGAAAAAGTGTTTCAAGAGCAAAAGTTATTAAATGAGAGAATTAAAAAACTTGATGAACTTAGAACAAGAATAGCTCATGGTATGATTTATAAAGAAAGAGTAGATGATGTACTCTTAAGAAGGAAGGATTGATTATAAATGAAAAAAACAAATTTAGTAATTGGTAAACCTGATAGTGGTAAAACAAGAGGTTATATGTTTAACCAGGTTAAAGAAATGATAAGTAATGGTGAGAATCTATTTATTTGGGATAATAAAGAAGAATATTATAATTACTTTTATAATGATTTAAAGGACTCTCATTATACTATTAAAACGGTACGGCTAGATGAACCAGAAAATTCTAATGGCTTTAATATACTAAGTATTCCTTATTCGTTATATAAAAATGGTAATGTTGATAAGGCTTTATTGCTTATTCAAGAGCTTGGGGTATCTATGGTTAATACTAGTGATAATGTGACTGATTTTTGGGATAATAATGCAAGAGATTTATTATGTTCTTTAATTCTTTTGCTATTTAAAGAAGGCAAGAAGGAAGAAATAAATTTTTATAGTATAGTTAATCTTTTAAGAAAAATTGATGAAGATCAAAATAAACTTATTGAAGATTTAAGAAAACATTTAAGTAAATTAGACGTGATAGACCCAATATATAGTTTTGGTTCTGCTAGTATTTTTGCACCAATAGAAACAAGAAGTGGAATATTTGCAACACTTAAGTCAGCTTTAAGTAGTTATATTTTTAGACCTGCTATGTTAGATTTAGTAAGTACTGATGAAATAGATTTATGTAAAAGAGATAAAACTGCTATTTTCTTTTCAGGGACTGGTAAAAATAGTTCTTTAGGTTTAGTATTATTAAAACAAGTTTTGACTAAAAAAGAAAAAGATACTAGTTTGGTGTTAATATTTGATAATTTAAATAAAATACCTAAAATTCCTTTTATAGATGATTTTATAGAGTATGCTTCTAATAATAATACTATAAGTTATTTTATTACTAATAATTATAAAGAATTAATTAGTATGTATGGTGAGTTTATTTTTGAAGGGGTTAATAATGTTGTACAGATAGAACCAATGGAAATAGAGTATCAGGATAAAATAGGGGTGATGCCTAGAATTACCGTTAAAGAAAGGATAATGTGTAATTTTGAATTTTTAGAGTCATAGTAGGCTCTTTTTTTGGTTGACTTTAAATATTTGTTTTGCGATAATTTATAGCGATAGGAGTGAAAGTATGATAGGTAATGATTGGGATGAAAAATTAAGAGTTGTAGAAGAAAGTGATGGATTTAAAAAGTTTATGGGTGTAGTTGAACATGAATATGCTACGAAAACTATTTTTCCACCTAAGGGTTATATATTTAATGCACTTAAACTTACCCCTTTTAGTGATGTAAGAGTGGTTATTATGGGACAAGATCCATATCATGGGGATGGGGAAGCACATGGGCTTTCGTTTTCAGTGCAAAAAGGTATAAAAGTACCTCCATCATTACAAAATATTTATAAAGAATTGTATAGTGACTTAGGAATACCACCACGGAGCGATGGAGATTTAACTGGTTGGGCAAAGGAAGGGGTACTTTTATTAAATGCCGTTTTAACAGTTGAAAAGGATAAACCTGCTTCACATAGAAAATTGGGCTGGGAAAAGCTTACTGATTATATTATTAAAATTGTTAATAAAAAAGATACGCCAGTAGTGTTTATATTATGGGGAAATTTTGCTAAGGAAAAAATGAAGTTTATAACTAATCCAATCCACTGTGTTATAACGTCTCCTCATCCAAGTCCTTTTTCAGCTCGTTATGGCTTTTTTGGAAGTAAGCCATTTTCTAGAACAAATGAATTTTTAAAAAGTAAAAATTTAAAAGAGATTAATTGGGCGAGAGTTGAATAAAAAAAAGAGACTTTCGTCTTTTTTTAGAATTTGAAATCATTATTATTATCATCTTGCATATCTTTACCGTCAAAGAATGGTTTTATTTTGATATGATGAATTTTAGCAACAATATTATTAGGAAATTTTCTAGTTATATTATTTAAAATAGCTACCTCTTTGTTATAGTATAAAATACATGCGGTTAGTTTTTCATTACATTCTTTGAAATCATGAATTATATTTATCATATTTTCATTGCTTTCTAAATCTTCGTGATCGTGAAAAAGATTGTTTATAATGCTTTCGGCTGTTTTTAGGTCACGTTCTAAGTCAAAGTTAGAAATATCTTGGTTTTCTAAGGCAATGTATTCTTTTAAATATTCTTTTTTAGTTTTAAGTACTTCTAATATTACTAGGTTTGATCTTTTTACTAAATCAAATTTTTCTCTTAAAGCGTTATCTATTAGACTTTCTACATGTTCTATTTTTGATTTTTCTGTTTGTAATTTGTTATATATTGTAATATGTAAAATTGCAAGTAAGCCAACAATTATAGTTATTAATAAAATTATATTTAATGGTTCCATTTTTTATTCTCCTAACTTAATTTAATTTTATCATAGTTTTTTTTTATTTGCATTATTTCATTGCTGATTTTTAATAATTATTTTATAATTTTATATAAGGTAGGAGTGATAAGATGAAATTTAATTCGTTGATACCAGAACTTAGTGTTACGAATATTCTAACTAGTACTAAGTTTTATGTTCTTTTAGGATTTAATGTTAAGTATGAGAGAAAAGAAAATAAGTTTGTTTTTTTAGAATACGAAAATAATCAGATTATGATAGAAGAGGTAAATAATAATTGGAGTGTTGGTAAGCTTTCGTATCCTTTTGGAAATGGTATTAATTTAAGCATGGAAGTTAGTGATATAGATGCTCTTTATCAAAAAGTGAAAAAATTAGATATACCTATTTTTAGAAAACTTAAAGTTAGTGAATATAAAGTTGATGATGAAGTTTATCAAGATAAAGAATTTTTAATACAAGATCCAGATGGGTATTTACTAAGATTTACGGGGTAAATTTTATAAATTTAATTTGTTTTAAGTCATTGTAGTTATACATAGCTTTTTTTGATAATCGGGAAGATTTTTTTAAGAGAATTTATGAAATTTCATCATCTGCAACTCCACCTGCTTGGGCTATGGGAAGTTTTTACTTCAGATAAAGAAATACATTGACGTGGAACTTCCTAATTTAAATGATATAAAATTTGAAAATAATAATGTAAAAACTGATATTTATGATGCATATGATTTTTTTTATATAGTTGGAAAATATTTACAAGAAACAATGAGTAAAAATGAATTACTTAGTTTATTTATGGACGAAGAACAGGTTTTTATGCTTGGGAATACTGTTTTAAATGATAGTTTTGATTATTTTGCTAATAAATATAAACTTAGTAATAGTAAAAGTTATTAGAGGGTGATATATATGAAGCTTATTAGAATTGTTGTAGGTGAGTTACAAGAAAATTGCTATATTTTAGTTAATGAAAATAATGAAGCGATAGTAATAGATCCAGGTGATGAAAAAGAAAAGATATTAGATGTTTTGAGTACTAAAAAAGTTGTTGGGCTTTTAGTTACACATTATCATTTTGATCATATTGGGGCTTTAGATTATTTAAAAGATAAATATGGGTTACAAGTTAACGTAATACCTAAAGGTTTTCAGTGTGAAATAATAAATACACCAGGACACACGAAGGATTCTAAGTCTTTTTGTTTTCGGGATATTAATGCTATTTTCGTAGGAGACTTTATATTTAAAGGGAGTATTGGTAGAACTGATTTAGGTGGTAATAACGAAGAAATGAAAAAAAGTATAAAAATGTTTTTAGATAGTAATTCAGAAGATACAATTTTATATCCTGGGCATGGAGCGCCTACAACTATTCGTGATGAAAAAGATAATTTGGAATATTTCTTAAATGCTTTATAAGTTTTTGGAACAATTGTTCGAAAAAGTATTGACATATGATTTTTAATCCTTTAATATAACTAGCATACATTTTGAAGATTGTTTATTTAATAGTGTAAGAAAACTACTAAGATATTATTTTGCTAAAAGTTAAATAAACACAAAAGTAAATAATGATTTTTCTTCAATAGTAAATATATAGAATATGGAGGCTTTAATGAATCAAATAAGTGAATATAATGAAACAACTTTTGAAAGTATTAAACATATTAATGAATATGGAAAAGAGTATTGGTATGCTAGAGAATTGCAAGTGGCTCTTGAGTATAAGAGATGGGATAAGTTTTGTAAGGTAATTGAAAACGCTAAGATTGCTTGTGAGAGAAGCAATTATGTAGTGTTAGACCATTTTGTCCAAGTGGGAAAAATGGTAGAAATAGGCTCTGGTGCTAAAAGAAAACAAGTTGATTATGAATTATCAAGATACGCTTGTTATTTGATAGTCCAAAATGCAGATGCTAGAAAAAAGGTTGTTGCTTTAGGACAAACGTATTTTGCTGTGCAAACTAGAAAACAGGAATTAAGTGAAAAAGAATATGTTAATTTAACTGAAGAAGAAAAAAGATTTACTCAAAGAGATTTAACTAAAAAGGGTAATTATTCTTTAAATCAAATGGCTAAAAATTGTGGTGTTAAAAATTTTGATAAATTCCATAATGCTGGATATAAGGGGCTATACAATGGTGAAACGGCAAATGATATTGCTAAAAGAAAAAAATTAAGATATTGTGAAGATATTTTAGATAATATGGGCAGTGAAGAATTAGCGGCCAATCTTTTTAGGATAACGCAGACTGAAGCAAAGTTAAAGATAGATAATATTTCTAGTGAAGATGATGCAAATCAAACACATTATAATATTGGCAAGAATATTCGTGAAGTTATTATTAAAAATGGCGGAACTATGCCTGAAAAATTACCAGCGCCAAAAAAATCTTTAAAAGAATTAGAAAAAGAAAAGAAAATACAAATAAAACTAGAAAAAAACAATTAGATTTTTCTAATTGCTAATCAAATGTATCTGAGTAATCCACATTGTAATTTATTTTCTCATTAAATTCAACAAAGTTAATATATAACATACGAATTAAATACCATGTGCCATTATTAGGGTTAGAAAGAATTAAATGATCTCTTCCAGATTGTTCTATAACACCGGTATATATTTTGTCACGCCATTCATTAGAATCAGGAAATGAAGCATATACTTTTACTGATTTTCCTTTGTTTAATCTTAATATATTTTCTATTAAACTTTGTTCTAATGGGTATGATTGCTCGACTGAGATATTACCTGGTGGTGTTATGGGTGCTGCGCTTGATGCACTTGGAAATGTAGGATTACTAAAAAAACTACCGTTTATAATTATCACCTCTAGTTAAGTTTATGAATATTTTTTTTATTTAGAACTCTTGTTATTTTACTATTATTCTTGTATACTTTTTATTATAAGGAAGTGCTTTGATGAAAAAGAAATTATTAAATTTTTTGACACTATGTTTGTGTTTGTTTGTATTTATATTTGGTATTAGAAATGTATTTGCGGACTCTGGTTGGGATTCGTCTTATGATAGTGGTAGTTCATGGAGTGGCAGTTCTTCTAGCAGTAGTTCATGGGGTAGCAGTTCATCAAGTAGTAGCTCTTGGGATAGTGATTATTCATATGGCAGTAGTAGCAGTAGGGGAGGCAATTTAAGCGCTGGTGAAACATTTATCATAGCAATATTTTTGATAGGCGGTATGGTTGTTTTTGTGATTGTGATGTCAAAATCTTCGCCTACATCAGGTAATAATATTTCTTCAAGTAATAATTATGATTCTTATAAAGATATTTCATTAGAAGATTTACAAAAAGTTTTACCTAATGAAAATTTGGAAGAATTAAAACTTAAACTATATCAAAAATTTAAAGATATACAAGATGCTTGGGAAAACTTTAATTATGATGCTTTAAGAGAAATGTGTACTGATGAACTTGCAGAAAGTTATATATCACAGTTAGATACTTTAAAATTAAAAAATGGTAAAAATGTAATGAGTGATTTTAATCCAATTGATATTAAAATTACTAGTGCTAAGTTAGAAAATGACCTTATAAGTGTTGTAGTGTATGCAAATATTACATTCTATGATTATGTAATTAATGAAAAAACTGGTGAAGTAATAAGAGGTAATAAATCTCGTAAAGTAAATAATCATTATCTAATGACATTTGTTGTTGCAAATGAAAGTATTACTAAGTGTCCTGGTTGTGGGGCAGAACTTAAAATGAATACAAGTGGCGTATGTGAATATTGTAGAATGAAAATTGTTAAGAATGCTAGTGATTTTGTTTTAAGTAAAAAAACTAATATTAATAGGTGATAAAATGGATATTAAAGAATTTAGTTTATATAATAAAGACTTTAATGAAAGTATGTTTTTGTCTTTTGTAAATAATGTTTTTGTAAAAGTTTTTACGAGTATAATGATGGATAAGTTAGATACTGTGAAACATTATATGAATGAGTCTGTTTATGCATATTGCAGTCATATATTAAATGAGGCTAAAGATATTGGTGCACGGCATATGTATGATGAGATGAATATTTGGGATAGTAAAATAGAATCTTTAGAGATTACCGATGATTATTTTGTGATAAAAGTATTTTTAAGAGCACGTTATATGGACTACATGCTTGATATGGAAAGTGGTAATACTATCTCTGGTAATGATAAATCAAGAGTAGTTGTGCCATACTTATTAACTTTTAAAAAAAGAAGAGATAGTTATAAAAAAAGCATTATGCCTAAGTGTACTTATTGTGGTGCTTCTATTGATATTCATAATAATGGTATATGTCCTTATTGTAGAGGTGTTTATGATACTGAAAAACATGATTATGTATTAAGTGAATTAAAGAAAATGTAGGAGGGTTTATGGATTTTGATAAGATTAAAGAAAATGTCTTAAAAAAAGATTTTTATAAAAGATATTTGATAATACTTATAGGAATATTTTTGCTTGCTTTAGATTATAATTTATTTTTGCTTCCTAATAACTTTGTTATTGGGGGTACAACTGGTCTTTCAATTGTTACTAATAAACTTTTTGGGTGGAATCCACAGACTTTTTTGTATGTTAGTACAGCTATTTTAATTATTTTAAGTTTTACTTTATTAGGGGTTAAAAAGACTATTACTTCTTTTGTTGGTAGTATAATGTATCCTCTTTTTATAAGTTTTACTATGCCTCTTGCTAAATTGTTAATGCCTTATTTTACTTTTGATTCAATTATTTTAACGATTCTTGTAGCTGGTAGTATATATGGATTTGCTTATGGGATTATTTATAAAGTTGGGTTTGATACAGGTGGTAGTGATATTCTAATTAGAATAGTAAATAAGTATTTACATATGCCAGAGGGAAAAAGCTCTGTAGTAGTCCAGGGAATTATAATTTTAATTGGTGGGATAGTTTTTGGTATTAATCAAATGATATATGCAATCATTATATTAGTTTTGTATACGGGAATTATGGATAAAATTATCATTGGTATAAGTGATTCGAAAATGTTTTTTGTTTATACAAGACATTCTAATAAAGTTACAGATTTTATTTTAAATGATTTGCATACTGGTGTTACTATATTAGAAACGGAAGGAGGCTATACAAAAGAAAAACGAGATACTTTAATGTGTGTAGTGCCTAACAAAGATTATTATATATTTAAAGAAACCATTTTAGAGATAGATCCTGATGCCTTCTTTATTATTCATGATTGTTATGAAGTACAAGGAGGAGTGAAAGATAAGAATTTACCATTTATCTAATGGTTTTTTTGTGGTATTATTAAAGTACGAGGTGGTATAAGTGAAGTTAATTAAAGTTGAACATGCTTATAAAGTGTATAAGAATGGCACGACCGCGGTGGCAGATATAAGTGTTTCAATTGATAAAGGGGAATTTGTTTTTGTTATTGGCTCTACAGGTTCAGGTAAATCGACATTTATTAAAATGTTATATCGAGAGGAAAAACCTACTAAGGGCAAAGTTATAGTAGGAGGAATTGATGTTGCTAAATTAAGAAATTCAAAAGTATATAAACTAAGAAGAAAATTAGGAGTTGTTTTTCAAGATTTTAAATTATTGCCAAAATTAAATGTTTATGAAAATGTTAGTTTTGCTTTGGAGACACTTGGGCTTCCTAATAACGAGATAAGGCCTAAAGTTTTAAAAGCGATTGAAGCAGTTGGCTTAAAAGAAAAAACAAGAAATTTACCTAGTCAGTTAAGTGGCGGTGAACAACAAAGAGTAGCGATTGCAAGGGCGCTTGCCAATGATCCTAAACTTTTGATATGTGATGAGCCAACAGGAAACTTAGACCCTGAAACATCAAAAGAAATTATGGATATACTAGAAAATATTAATCAAACGATGGGAACGACAATTATAATGGCTACCCATGATAAAGAACTAGTAAATAGAATGAAAAAAAGAGTACTTGTAATAGAAGATGGTACTCTTGCAAGTGACACAAAGAAAGGAAGTTATAAAGTACATGAGAGCATTAAGGATTCTAAGTAGGAGTATAAGAGATTCATTTAAGAGTGTATTTCGTAATTTTTCTTTATCGGTAGCATCTATTTTGTGTACGACAATTACTCTTATTTTAGTAGCGCTTGCTTTATTTCTGTCTTATAATGTAAGGCAAATAACTACTAATTTGGAACATGAACTTACTATAGTTGTCTATTTAAAGCAAGATACGACAGAAGAACAAAAAGTTTTAATTCAAAATGATTTAAAAACTATGGAAAACGTTGATACTTATAAACTGAAAAGCAAAGATGAGTGGAAAGCGGAAATGAAAAAAGAAAGTGATACTTTTAAATCAGTTTTGGATTATTTGGATACTAATCCACTTCTTGATAGTATTACAGTAACTGTAGATGAGGTAAGAAATTTATCGAAAACAGCTGAAAGGTTAAGAGAATATGAGTTTGTTTCTAGTGCTGAATATGGCGAAGGCATGGTTGAAAATATTATTGGTGTTTTTGATGCAATTAGTTTAGGAACAATTGGCATGGTTGTAGCTTTAGTTTTAGTAACGGCTTTCTTAATTGGTAATACGATTAAGTTAACGATTTTTTCAAGGAAAACAGAAATTGAAATTATGCGTTTAGTGGGGGCTAGTAATACGGCTATTAAATTGCCATTTGTTTTTGAAGGGTTTATTTTAGGTGTAATAGGTAGTATAATTCCTATCGCTTTAAGTATATATGGTTATGTACTTTTATTTGATAAAACAGGAGGATATTTGTTTACAAAAATTATTACTTTAACTAAACCTTTCCCATTTGTTTTATATGTTTCATTATTCTTATTATTAGTTGGTTCTTTAGTTGGTATGTTAAGTTCTTGGTTTGCCGTTAGAAAGCATTTAAAGATATAATGAAAAAGAAATTTTTAATAATATTTACTTTATTACTTTTTATGCCTAGTATGGTTTTTGCAACTAGTCAACAAACTTTAGGAGAATTAAAAAGTGAATATCAAACCAAATTAAATGAACAAAAAGAATATGAAGCAAAAAGTGAAGAAGCTAAGGCAGCAATAAAACAAAATGAGGCTGCTAAAGCCCAAGCAGAACAAGATATTCATGCAGCTGAAGAAGCAATGGAAACGGCTCAAGTAAATATAGATGAATCTAATAAAAAAATAGAAGAACTTACTAAAAATGTTAAAGAAGTCTTACTTTATTTACAACAAGTAAATGGTAGTAATGCTTATTTGGAGTATGTAAGTGGGGCTAGTACAATTACTGATTTTGTTTCTAGAGTAGCAGTAGCAGAACAACTTTCTCTTTATATTGAAAAAAGTACAAAAGATTTAGAAGCAGAAATAAAGAAAAATGAAGAGTTAAAGGTTGAACTAGAACAAAAGAAAGTTAATTTGAATAAACAAATTACTATATATGAAGCAACAATTAAGGCTAAAACGGAAGACGTAGCTAATTATGATAAGTATGCGCTTGATATTAATACACAAGTTAAATCACTTAAAACTAATTTAGATAGTGCGGTTAAACGTTGTGAAAAGTATGCACCTGATTTAGGTGATAAAGCAATTATTAATGTTGATTGTATTGATAAAAGTACTGGTAATATTTCTAATGATGGTTGGCTTAAACCACTTAATTATGGCACAATTATGAGTGGAATTGGTAATAGATGGGGTTCTTATCATAATGCACTTGATATAAGTGGTAATAGTCCATTTGAAGGAACACCAGTTTATGCAGCAGCGGCAGGTGTTGTTTCTGGTAAAATTAGTCAGTATTGGTGTGGTGGAAATATGCTATATATTGACGTGGTTGTAAATGGAGTATCATACACGACTTATTATTATCATTTATTGAGATTTAATGTTAATGTAGGTGATGTGGTTGATCAAAATACGATTATTGGTTGGGTAGGTGGATATTCAACTAGTACAAGTCATGGTGGTTATGATAGTTGTACGACTGGAGCGCATTTACACTTTGGAGTTGCAAAAGGCTTCTATAACGGTTATTCAATATCAAGAAGTAATGTTATAACTCCACCAGGGTTCCCTAACTTAGAGGGATGGCGTTTCTATTCGAGAACACAAATGTATTAAAATAGGATTGTGAATTACAGTCCTTTTTTTCTTATGATATTGACTAGTTTTTACAAAAATGTGATAATTATTGTGCAAAAGTTTGCAAAAGTGTGATTTTTGATTATTGTTTAAATAATTATAGGAGGTTTGATATGACTTTTTCAACGAGATTAAAAGAAGAAATTACTAGTTCATCACTTAATTATGTTTCTACGTATAGTGAATTATCCGCAATTATAAGATATGATGCGGCTATTAAAGAAAACTCTATAACCCTTACTTTTGAAAATGCTAGTGTAGCAAGAAGAGTATTTAAAGATATAAAAAGTTTATTTAATATAGTGCCTAAAATAATAGTTCGTAATCAAAAGAGATTTAGAGCTAAACAAATATATATATTAGAAATTAAAGATAATGTTAAAGAAATACTTAATAAACTTAATATTTGTGATAATGGTAGATTTTTAGATATGAATAGTAATTATTTATTAGATAAAGAAGAAAAAAAAGATTTTGTAAGAGGGGCTTTTTTAGTAATTGGCTCTATTAATGACCCAAGTACAAGTGGTTATCATTTAGAATTTGTATTTAATAAATTAAATGATGCTTCATTTATGAATAATCTTTTACATGAAATGAAATTTGATAGTAAAGTTATAGAACGAGGAAATCATTATATGCTTTATTTAAAAAGTTCTGAAGAGATAAGTGATATGATAAGAATGTTTGGGGCTTCTAATTCTTTGTTTTATTTTGAAGATATAAGAATATATAGAGATCATAAGAATATGGTTAATAGGCTTAATAATTGTGAAATTGCTAATCAAGAAAAAAGTACTAAAACGGGTATGGAACAATTAGAACTTATAAAATTTTTAAGAGATAATGACTTAGTAGAATTATTAGAAGAGAAGACAAAACTAGTTTTAGAATATAGAGAAAAATACCCAGAAAGTTCTTATCAGGAATTAGCGGATATTATTTCAGTAGAAACAGATTATCATATAGGTAAATCGGGTATTAATCATCATTTTATTAAAATGAAGAAACTAAAAAATAAATTTTTGGAAAATGAAAAGAATGAATAGGTGATGTGAACCCTATTTAGGCGACATTATAAAAAAAGACTTATATTAAAAAGAGAAAAGTTATTTTTCTCTTTTTGTGTAAGTTTTTCTTTTTTTCTTGATTTTTGACTTTAGTCTTGTAGTATTGTAAAATAGTATTCATTCTTCTACAAGTTGAATATATTTTTGTAAAGATGTAATATTATTGTTGTACAAAGTTTCCTTTTTTAGAAGAGCATGCCAGCTTTCTATTGGCGAATCATCTATTGGAGTTCCTTTTCTTGACATAGAAATCTGTATTCCATTTGATTCACAAATTGCTTTGTACTCATAAGATGTATATTGGAAACCTTGATCACTATGAATGATTAGGCCATGTACAGCTTTTTCCTTATCTAAAGCTTCATTTAAAGTATCCATAACAAGTTTATAGAAAAAATTATAAAAAATGTTAAAAAGTACTTGACTCGACAAGATATGCACATTTAGTGATATATAATAAGCCTCGAATCTTTAGTTGTTAGGCGTCCTCTAGAAAGGGGATTAGCATGAAAAAGGATACAGAAATCTGTATGTTAATGATACTAATATTTTTGTTAATTATGGTCATATTAATTTTAGTTTCTAAACTATTCTTAATCTCTTCTCTATAATTAAAAAAAACGTCTAAACAAAATGTTTAGGCGTCCCACAAATAAACGAGGACGTCTAGCTAAGCAAAAACTAGAGGTTCTCTTTTTTATTATATGAAATATATTCACTAAATACATATTAACATAAAAATACTTGAAATAAAAGAGTTAATTTTTGGGGTATAAGTAAAAACTTTTAATTATCCTTTTTATCTTGTGCGTTTGTTTTCTTCTAAATCAAATTTATCACTTATATTTGGTAACTCTGTTTTATTACCAAATTCATCAATTTTATATCTTTTAGGAAATTGAATTTTTGATATGTATCGTTTTCTTTGGTAATTCCAGCTACTTGTTTTCCTAAGGCTTTTCTTTCCAAATAGTATACTTTTTGATAACTTTTTTTGACAGACATATTACAATATTTCATCAATAAGACCATAATCTAGTGCTTCTTTGGCGTCAAGATAGTAATCGCGGTCTGTATCCTTAATAATTTTTTTTAGACTTTGGCTTGTGTTATTTGCAAGTATTTGATTTAACTTGTTTTTGGTTTTTAAAATTCTTTCACAAGCTATTTTCATGTCACTTGCTTGTCCTTCCATACCGCCTAGTGGCTGGTGAATCATTACTTCAGCGTTTTTTAGGGCATATCTTTTATTTTTAGTGCCACTTGATAGAAGGAAAGCAGCCATAGAGGCAGCCATGCCAATGACTATTGTTTTGATATCACTTTTTATATAGTTCATTGTGTCATAGATGGCAAGACCACTTGTAACGGAACCGCCTGGGCTATTGATATAAAGATAAATATCATCATTATTTTTAGAATCTAAATATAAAAGTTCACTGATAATAATGTTGGCTGTTATGTCGTTAATTTCACCGGTTAAAAAGACAATGCGGTCTTCTAGGAGTCTTGAGTATAAATCATAAGCTGTTTCATGATTACTACTTTTTTCTAAGACTGTTGGAATTATGTTCATAAATATCACCCTTATATATAATGTATTAGAGTTAGTCTTTTTTATTCAATAATATAAAAAAATTTAAATATAGATATTTATTTTGCTTTTGCATGCAGTAGGAAAAGTTCTTGTATAAATAATAAATGTATTGTAGAATATTTTTATAGAGAGAGTAGGTGTTATCATGAAAATATTTAGAAAAAATAATATTGATAGCAAAAAC
>JABLTO010092109.1_pt1 | contig 25939 bp, 17 predicted proteins | sample 7160091 | NCBI WGS metagenome assembly JABLTO01 (sample SAMN14651225, study PRJNA627086) | human gut metagenome | isolation source: feces | host: Homo sapiens
ATGGTAGTACTGCCCCACCAACGCGACCGGCTTCTGAGGGGTAATATCAATCTCAATTAGCTCCAAAGATAAGTCCGGAACGGTTACACCAATAAAAAAGCTCAATACTATGGGAACAGATGTGCTAAAAAGAAACGGATTTTATGCACCGCTTGGCGATTTGGACTTTGAAGAAGAACCTTCCCGTATTGTCGGTGTAGCAACCTCCGAAAACGGAATATATAGTATGTTGGATCAACAAAACGGGCATATATTTACTTATGATGACAATGGAAATCTGCTTTTTATATTTGGAAAACTGGGAAATGAAAAAAGCAGCTTTCAAACGCCGGCAGACATCCGATATAGCGGGGATCATCTGTTAGTGCTTGACAGCGGTCTTGCAAAGGTGTTTGTTTTCCAGCCGTCCTCATATGGTAAGCTGGTATTGGAGGCGGAAGCCAGCCAATATAAAGGAGACTATCAGGAAGCTTATCAGCTTTGGTCAGAGTTGGCCGGTGAAAACACTAACTTCAAATATGCTTTTGTTGGCTTGGGCAATGCAATGCTTCAACAAGAAAAATATGATGAGGCACTGAAGTATTTTCGGTATGCAGAAGAGCGAGATCGATACTCTGATACGGTAGCGCTCATTAGAAAACAAAAGGTACAGGCATATTTTCCCATTATCATGGGAATTGTGATTGCGCTTGGGATTTTAGTCCTATTGTATTCCCTGATTAAGCGCTTTATCAGATACTATAAGGGCAGTTAGCTAAAAGTCAGGAGTGAAGCTATATGAGCGCATTGCTAAAAGAACTGAGATATTCTTTATATTTGATCGTACATCCCTTCAAGGGATTTTGGGAGATCAAGCACGAGCGCAAAGGTAGTCTGCGTACAGCCGTTTTGTGGCTTATTCTTTATGTTTTGACTACTGTTTTGTCCGGTTTTTGCACGGCTTATCTTTTTAATCCGGGCGGCGGTGTTAATTTTAATGTATATCAAAGTGTTGCCACTACCTTGTGTTTGTTTTTTCTGTGGTGTATTGCGAGTTGGTGCTTGACAAGTTTGTACGACGGAGAAGGAAAATTTATTGATATTGTGAAAGCTACGGCATATGCATTGATTCCGCTTGTTTTAATTCATGTTATTCTTGTTCCGTTAAGTTATGCTCTGATTTTGAAGGAGGCCTCCTTTTATACTATGTTGGTGAATATCGGTTATGTATGGATGGCATTTTTGTTGTTCTCCGGGACTTTAGTTACACACCAATATACTTTTGGAAAAACAGTTCTTATGATTATTTTTATCATCTTGGGTATGTGCATGATCGCATATATTGCACTGTTGTTTTTTAATTTGATTCAGCAGATGTCCGGATTTGTTGTTACGTTTTGGTCAGAGCTGAAGCTTAGGTAGATCCGAGAAAGGAGGTCAATATAGGATGCCACATAAAAAAAGATATTTTCGGCGGCTGGCAGCAGTTGGCTGCGCGGTTATGATAGGAATTTTATCCGGATGCGGAGGAAAGCTGCAATCTGTTGATGCAATCAAAACTTTTTATGCGTTTAATGATATACAGTTTGTAAATGATCTGCAAAATGACGCCAAGAGCGGTTCATATCAGGCTAGTGAGAGGGATCGCCAAATACTTTCTTCTATGAAAGAAATCCTCAGTAATGAGTATTTAACATTATATATTGGTCAGTATTATGATATCGCTGTGCTGGACAAAGAAACCGGAAGCGTGTTTTTCTCTAATCAAGCTATTTATGATACACCGTTGGAGCTCAGCGATGAGGGGAAGGCAGACAGCTATTCTCAGGTGTCTATCGAGTATTATGACGGAGCAAGCGCACAAAACACAATGAGCAGCTATCCGGACAGCATCAATGATGATGGGATGAATCAAGTGAAAATGAAAGCAGAAAAGGATTCCGTTACGTTGACCTATGCTTTTGGCACAGATTCCGAAAATCAAAATATCTGCTATGTTATGTCTGCGGATGCGTATCATGAGTTGGAAGAACGTGCTGAAAAGGCAATAGAAGCGGGAACTCTAAATCGTTTTGATTTTGCTCGTTTTCAGCGGTTATATCAAGCTGTTATTTACGATGAGCTTGAGGATGCCGACAAAGCGGATAACTTAAAAAAATATCCGGGTTTAGAACAGCTCGGTACGATTTATGTTTGTGAGTCCGGTTATTTAACCACAGTTCAGCGTTCCCTTATGGAGAAAACTTCTACCGCTTTGGAAGTTAATGCCGATTTTATCTCTGCAGAGGAGAAAAAAATCGGTATAGAAAATGCTGCCGGTACAGTACAGGCATATTTTGAAATCCCCGTAATATATCAGCTCCATGAGCGTGATTTTATTGCCAAAATAGACACTCCAAACATTGTCCATGTAAAAAACAGCGGATATTATTTAACGAAGATTTATTTATTAAGTAATTTCTTTTCTACTACGGCTCAAGATGAAGGATATTTGGTCATCCCAGATGGAAGCGGTGCAGTGATTGAAAACAATTCCCGCGCCGAAAACACTTCTACTCTGACACAAATTGACCTTCCGTTTTACGGAACTGATTTCGGGGTGAACTTGTCCGATTCTTCTGCACTTGCTCCATATTCAACATTCCCCGTATTCGGGGTGCGTTGTGGTAAACGCGGTGTTTTCGGTATTGTAGAAAGTGGAGATGCAATGGGTGGAGTAAGAGTTAAGACCGAAAACACCCTCTCCAATTATAACACCGTTTCTCCGTATTTTACTTATTACACAATGGATATTGCTCAAAGTGATATTTTGGAGCAACAAGAAAATGTAGTTGCCAATCGTGTGTATTCTAAAAAGAAACCAACTTCTCCTTATGTAGTGCGTTATCATTTTCTGTATGGGGAACATGCGGAGTATTCAGGCATGGCGAGTTATTACCGTTCTTATCTGACGCAAACAGGCTCCTTGAAAAAGCTGACGGAGAAAAAAGATTTACGATTGGATATTAGTTTTATCGGTGCAGTTACCAAGAGAAAGATGGTCGGACTTATTCCCATGAATGTTGAAACGGCGGCTTCGACATTTGAAAATATAGAATCTTTCAGTAAGTACCTTTTTGACAACAAAATTAAAGGATTGCAGGTCATACTTCAGGGAAGCATAAACGGGGGGATGCAATTCCGGATTCCACAAAAATTGAAAGTGGAAAAATCTATGGGCGGCGTAAAAGGATATCAGGCGCTGAAGAAGTATCTCAACAGTATACAGAGTGCTTCGTATTTAGATGTGGATTTTACAAAGGTATATCGAAGCGGAAACGGTCTGAATACCGGTTCACAAATTTCTCGTTTTATCAGCAATGATACCGCTGTTCTGAGTGGATATTATCCGTCCAGCAGGCGACGGGATTTAAGTAACAGTACTTACCTCATCAATCCGCTAAGTTATAATTCTATTATTGAGTGCTTTAAGAAAGAAGCTGACGGAATAGATGCTAACCAGTTGTTTGTTTCTTCTATGGGATCTTATTTATCCGGTAACTATGATGAGAGATATGAACTGACAAGAGAAGACAGTAAAAATATTGTGATCTCCTCACTTGAAAATCTAAAGAATTCAGGGTATAATTTACTGGTAGATGGTGGAAATGCTTATACGCTGAAATATGCACAGGCGGTTACTGATACACCGCTGGAATCTTCGGGTATGAGCATTGAAAGCTATACGATTCCTTTTGTCGGTATGGTCTTACACGGTTATGTAGAGTATAGCGGTGTTGCATTGAATCAACAGGGCAGCTATCAGAAATCATTGCTTAAAAGTATTGAGAATGGTGCCGGATTGCATTATGTGTTAATGACCGAAGATCCATTGCTGTTGGCGGACACCAGCTGTTCAGATTATTATTCGGTAGCAGCAGATGAGTGGAAAGAAGAAATTATATCTGCTTATACCAAATGGAACAGCTTCTTTTTTGATATCAGCAACAGCGCAATGGTACAGCACAGCAGAATAGCAGAGGGTGTTGTTCGGGTAAAATACGAAAACGGCAGCTGTGTGTTGATTAATTACAATGAAGAGGCTGTGTCTGTGGATGGAAACACAATTGCCGGAATGGATTATTGTGTTTTAAATTAAACCTAACAAAAGGAATGGGATATGATGCGTATTCGTGAACGTAACAGCCGCCACAAGAGGATCGGCAATCTGATGGCTAAGAAGAATAAGGCGGGTTATTTGTTTATTGCCCCCTTTCTTTTCGGAATGCTTTTCATTTTCATCCCGGCATTGGTGGATTCTTTTAAATATTCTCTTGAATTTGCTACCATCAAATTCAATTATGTGCAGCAGGAATTTGTCGGTTTCAGCAACTACGTTGATGCAGTAACTACTGATACGGAGTTCTTGCCAATGCTGTATCAAGCGATTCAAGGGACATTAGTTGATTTAATTGTTATTTTGTTTTTTAGCTTTTTTATTGCTAATGTGTTAAATCAAAAATTTTTCGGCAGAGGAGCAATTCGTACTATTTTTTTTCTTCCGGTTCTGGTAGCAACAGGAATTATAGCCGGTGCGGACGTCAATAACATGGCAACTTCTTTTTTCAGTTCTGCCAGTAATACCAGCGAATCTATCGCAACTGCATTTTCGGGAAACTTTTCTTCTTTTTTTGATTTAAAGGCTTTGTTGGAATCTGCAAATTTAAACAGTAATATAACCGATGTTATTGTTTATGCGGTGGAAAACACTTATAGTGTGGTGAATTCTTCAGGTGTACAGATTTTGATTTTTATTTCGGCTTTACAGGCTATACCGAGTTCTTTATTTGAGGCTTCAAAGGTAGAGGGCGCTACCAAATGGGAAGAATTTTGGAAAATTACTTTTCCGATGCTCACACCGATGATTTTAGTCAATATTGTGTATACCATTATAGATTCCTTCACGAATCCCAAATATGAGGTGCTGCAGTATATTCTTGACAATTCTTTTACCAATAGCAAAGGAATCGGTTATGCTTGTGCAATGTCTTGGATGTTCTTTTTGATTATTTTGATCTGTTTGGGAATTATATGCGGTGTGCTGTCCAAACGAATTCATTATCTGGATTAGAGGAGGGGCAAAATTATGCAGTCTGCAACAAAAACAAGTTCCGGTTGCCGTATAAAATGGCAGCGGTGGCAATCGAAACATTTGACACCCCGGGCAGTAACTTCGTTTTTCTGGATACTGGTAAGAACAGTGATCTTATTAGGTTTGTGCTATATTATTTTGTATCCCTTTTTTATAAAGATTATTAATGCTTTTAAATCCTATTCCGATTTTATCGATCCAACTGTTCGTTTTTTGCCGAAGCACTTTACATTTAATAACATTAAGCATGTTGTGAAAGAAATGAACTATTGGCTTGCTTTGCGTAATACTATGTTTGTATCTGTATTTTTAAGTGCCATACAAACAGTTGTTTGCGCCGTAATAGGATATGGATTTGCAAGATTTCAATTCAAAGGAAGAGGAATTTGTTTTTTCCTGGTGATTTTTTCCTTAATCGTGCCTTCTCAGACTATTATTCTTCCATTATATTTAAAATTTAAAACTTTTCTCGGAGTATTTAACTTAATTGGAACAGCATGGCCATTGGCTATTTTGTCATTGTCCGGCTTGGGTATAAAAAACGGCTTATATATTTTTATGTTTCGTCAGTTTTTCAGAAACATGCCTAAGGAATTAGAAGAAGCTTCTTATTTGGATGGCTGCGGTACGTTTCGTACTTTTTCTAAAATTATGTTTCCGGCAGCTACATCAACGATGGTCACAGTGTTTTTGCTCTCTTTAGCTTGGCAATGGACGGATACGGTGTTTACTCCAAGATTTTTGGATGAGGCGGATATCATGGCCAGAAATGTCAGTGCCTTGATGCAAAGCTCAGGAAAACCAATAGAGGTTGCTAATTATGTGAATATCGGTGCGGTTTTGGCGGTTATTCCGATTGCATTGATTTATATTATATTACAAAAGTTTTTTGTGGAATCAATTGACCGTGCAGGTATTGTAGGTTAGACAAAAGGTGAGATGTTGATGCGCGCAACAAGAAAAGATGTCGCTTTATTGGCGGGGGTGTCGGAAGCGTCGGTATCATATGTCATGAATAAGAGCCGTAGCGTTTCCCCGGAAACTTCAAAAAAGGTTTGGGATGCAGTAAAAGAATTAAACTATACTGCCGATATGGTGGCTCGTTCTATGGTAAAGAACGAGACCAGACAATTAGCGGTTTTAGCGAATGATCTGTCGAACCCATATTTTGCGGAGATTATTACCGGTTTTGAAAACGCAGCTATTGATAATAATTATTTGGTCAGTATTTGCACTGCCCAGCGTGAAACGGAAAAGTATATTCAACGTTTGATTGCACAACGGATTGATGGTGTATTCATTACCGGTATACCTTACATGTCCGATGACAGATACCGTGAAATTATTCTCAGTATGGTTGATGCCGGAATACGTGTGCTGATTAACGGTATTATTTTAAAAGACTGTCAAGATATTTCGCATATTTTTGTGGATCATATGATTGGAATTGATAAGACAGTCGCTTATTTAAAAAACATGGGTCATACACAAATTGCCATGGTGAGCACATTGGGACGTAACAGCACTTTTGATACTCGCGATCAAATGTTTTTTTCGGCAATGAAAAAATATTTGCCGGACAGTCCTCAAATATTTGTCAGTGAGATGAGCATTCGAAATCCTGATATGGATTCCAGTTATCGTTTGACCAAAAAACTGCTAGCAGATCATCCGGAAGTAACTGCTGTTCTGTGCTTAAACGACCTAATGGCTTATGGCGTTATTCAGGCTGCTACTGAGTTAAATAAGTCTGTTCCGAATGAATTATCGGTTGTCGGTATGGATGATATTTATATATCAAAAAAATTCAATCCAACTGTAACTTCTATCGGATTTGATAAGAGAGAGTACGGCAAACTTGCGTTTGATGTCCTTTATAGACATATTAAGGAAAACGTAGTGGAAAATATAGATATCAGAACAGAACTATTTGTCAGAAATTCTACCGGGTTGGCTCCGGGAATGAAGTAAACTGAAAGGTTAAGGTTATTTTGTTATATTGTGTGATTACATGCGGTGTAGTGGAAAGCTTCATTTATCTAACACATTGATCTATGCACTTTTTTATATTTTTAAATATAATTTTACATAAAAACGCTTGCAATTTAAGTGAAAATGTGTTATTATACATTTGTGTTACACGTATAACAGAATCCAACATAGATTTAAAAACAATTCATCAGTTTTGAGGGAGGAAAAATTATGTTAAAGAGGTTTTTGGCGGCGGCAGTGGCTATGCTTATGTTATTATCTGTTTGTGCCTGTGGCAAAAAGGGACCGGTGAGCAGCAAAACAACATCAACCGTTTCCGATATACGGCCAGAAGAAAATGGCAGCGATAATTTGGGAAGCGATTTGACCGGTGACAACTCTGATGTGTCAGGACTTACATCCGGTGATGCTACGAGCGAAGTGACCGCTAATAACAGTAAACCGTCAGCGGGAAACACATCTTCAAAATCACAAGCAACAGCATCTATTCCGGATAAAACCAGTGATTCCGCGCAGATGGTGGATCCGGGATTTTTAGACGGGGTGGATCCTTTTAAAGATCCGGTTTTTAAAGAGAACGTAACTAATTTGAAAGGTAAAACGATCAAAATAGGTACTTTTTGGCCTAACAATTACAAGTCCAGCAACAGTGATCCGGTTGCGCAAGCAAATGTAAAAGCAATTGCTGCGATTCAGAAAGAATATAATTGCACCATTAAAATGGTATATATGGATGCAAACAGCTTTTTGAGCGATGTTGCTACTACAACAGCGAGCGGAAAAGTATATGCGGACATTTATGAAATTCAGGGTGAAATGGGCGATTTATATAAAAACGGTTATTTCGCGGATTTGTCAAAAGTCAGTTCGGTTGGATTAAAGACGAATGGTTGGAGTCCTGCATCTATTGCAAATGCAACATATAAAAACACCTGTTATGGTGTAGGATTAGAAAAATACATAGGTTACAGTGTTGTATATTTCAATAAAGCGTTAGCTTCCAAATACAAGGTGGGAGATCTTTACAGCCTTGTAGATAAAGGTCAGTGGACATGGTCTAAATTCCGTTCTGTTTCGGAAACGGCGTATAAGCAGTCAAACGGGAAAGTTTATGGTTGCAATGCTACTTTTACCCCTTACCTCTTCAATTTAGTGTTTGCAAACGGTACTTCTCCGGTCGTGTTGGCAAACGGTATTCCGATATTTAACGGATTGGATTCCAAGTTGCTGGAAGCTTTGAACTGGCTCCAAAGCTATTGTAAGGCGGGATTATATAACAAAAACAAAAGCGGAAACTATGTAACAGCCATCAATTCCTTTATGGCTGGTGAAAGCCTGTTCTATATCGGCGGAAACGCTTCTCCGGATATTAACGATTTATCTGCTTTAATGGAAGATGATTATGGTATTTTGCCTTTCCCGAAGGGTGACGGACAGAAAAATTATACCTGTATTCTGATGAATAACCGTTTTTACGGATTGGCAAGCAACAATTCTCAAGCTGAGGATGCAGGCAAGGTATTGGTTGCTCTTGGAAATCGCACTTATATCAAGGCGGCTGAATGGGATAAGCAGCATGCATCTTATGTACGTGATGAAGAGTCCTTAAAAATGCTGCGTAAAATTCGCAGTTATGATTCTATTTTCCGTGTTACTACCAAATCTTTCGAGTCTAATGCTGCAGCTGCTTGTGTTGATCAAAAAATGACGCCTAAGCAGGCTATGGAAGCAATTGTAAATGCTGCACAGAGTGAAATCAATGAACGTTTCGGCGTGTAAAAGCGGCGTTGGAGGAAAGCGATAATGAAAAAAAGAGTTTTAATGTTTTTTTCTACACTAATGGCGATAGCTCTTTTAGCCATTCAAGGAGCAGCAGCTTCTAACAATATTACCCTGAAAATCATTTGTGCCAATACAGGAAAAGTAATCTACACACCGCCCGAAAGTACACAGTATGCATACCGCTATGGACCTGCTATTCTGATTGACGGGGATCGCATTGATATTTGGGCATCTGCTCCGCCACTTATTTCAAACGGTGTGCGATATGGCAATGACAGTATTGAGTATATTCGCTCCGAAGATGGAGGAAAGACATGGACAGAGTGGAAAACAGTGTTATATCCTACACTGAATTCCGAAGATAAATGGTCTACTTGCGATCCGGGGGCGTTCAAATATGGTGACTACTATTATGTAGGATACACCGGCTCGCCGGAATTTCGTACAAATCCGGATAAAGACCCGGAGGTTAATAATCTTTTCATTGCAAGAGCCAAAAATCCGGAAGGTCCCTATGAAAAATGGAACGGAAGCGGCTGGGGAGGGAATCCTTATGCGATTACCAGATACAGCGGAGACGGTGTCGGCTGCTCAATGCCGTCATTTACGGTAAAAGGCGATAAGCTTTATATGTATTACGTAGATCAGACGGAGGATCATCAGGATTGGAACAGTTACGGTAATATTTCTGTATCTGTTTTTCCGCTTACAGATCCGAACTGGCCTGGGAAGCTGATTTCTAATAATCGTTGTACCAATGAGCCGGAGGAAGTCAGATACTGCCCATCCATCGGAAAATTTATCGGCTTTCAGTTAAAAGGCGGTTGGGATTACGATTCCTACGTTGATGTATTTGAATCTACAGATGGTGTTAAATTTACAAAAACTTCCTCTTTCAGAAACAATTTTCCTAATTATTCACACAATATCGGTGTCAGCGGTAATAATTTGGGACAATTGGATTTAAATGTTCAAAACTATATCGGTACCGCATATACACCTACCGGAGACCAAGCGTGGTGGGGACATTGGCACACGAAATTTATACCGCTTTACATTAAGCAGCAAAGTTCAACTTCATCAAGTACTTCGGCAAATGCTTCTGTTTCTTCCAAAACGCAAAATAAACCGTCTTCAAAGCCTTCCGAAGGAACTGTGACGAATCCTTCATCAACGGAGTCGCTTGTGGAATCTGCTATGGAATCACTGTTGGAGAGCGAGAACATCCAAAGTACGCAGTCAGTACAGGAGGAACTCTCCAGTGCTTCGGTTGTAAACGAACCTGACGAGCAGAAATCAGGTGTTTCGGTTTGGGTTTATATTGCTATTGCGGCAGCAGTCATATTATTGGCAGGCGGCGGAATAGCAGTTTACTTCTTGGTTATTAAGAAAAAACGCATATAAACGTTCCTTACTTTTTAGCAGCTTTCTTTTCTCTGTTAGGTGAGAATGAGGAAAGAAAGCTGCAAAATGGATTTGACCATTAAGGAAGGGGTACGTAGATGGAAGAAATGGAGAAACTTTTTGCATTTCCGTCATCAGAATATCGGGGTAAGCCATTTTGGAGCTGGAACGGTAAACTGGAAAAAGAGGAATTGCTTAGACAAATTGAAGTATTTCATGAAATGGGAATGGGCGGTTATTTTTGTCATTCCAGAATCGGCTTGGAAACAGAATATCTTGGTGAAGAATGGTTTGACTTAATTAACGCCTGCGCGGACAAGGGTGAATCTCTTGGTATGGAAACGTGGCTTTACGATGAGGATAGATGGCCGTCGGGAATTGCCGGCGGGCGCGTTACCGCAAATCCGCAAAACAGAATGAAATTTCTTCGGATGTCCATTTATAACGCTTGGGAAAGGCCGGATCGGGAAAATATAATAGCTGCTTTTACAGTAGACCTGGATGGGTTGTCTTTCACAGGAAAGCAGCGTGTTTTTCAGAATGACGGCACAAAAGATAAAACGGTTTTAACATTTTCGATAGAAGAAATGGCTCTTGAGGATTCCTGCAACGGATTTACCTATCTGGATACTCTCAAAAAAGAAGCGACGGAATGTTTTTTACAAGAAACGCATGAAAAGTATAAACTGCATTGCGGAGATAAATTCGGAAAAGAAATACAAGGTATTTTTACTGACGAGCCACATCGCGGAGCAGTAATGGCAGGATTTGGAAATTCCAATCGCGACGGTGAGTATTTAGTTCCATATACCGAAAAATTGTTTGACGAATTTATTGCCGCCTATGGTTATGATTTACGAGATTTCTTACCCGAGCTTTATTTATGGGAGAATGGGCAAAAGGTCCATCCGGTTAAGTGGCAGTACATGGAGTTAGTGCAGCGATTATTTTTAGAAAACTTTCTTTCTCCAATTCATAAATGGTGCAGAAACAACAAAATACGTTTTACCGGGCATATGCTTCACGAGGACAGCTTGACTGCACAAACCAGCATGATTGGCTCGATCATGCGTGCTTATGAATATATGGATGTTCCGGGCGTAGATGTATTGATGGAGCACAATTATTGCTTTTGGATTGTCAAACAGTTGCAATCTGCAGCAAGACAGCTCGGAAAGAAATGGATGCTGAGCGAGCTTTATGGAGCAACCGGCTGGCAGTTTAGTTTCGAGGGCCATAAGGCTGTGGGCGACTGGCAGGCATTGTTTGGTATTAATTTACGTTGTCACCATTTATCATGGTACAGTATGCGAGGAGAGGGAAAGCGGGATTATCCTGCGAGTATCGCACATCAATCTGCATGGTATCCTTATTATTCTTGTATAGAGGATTATTTCGCACGTATTCATGTATTGCTCAGTCAAGGTAAACCTCTTTGCAATTTACTGGTGCTAAATCCGGTGGAAAGCTTATGGTGTCAAATTTATCCGAAATGGTCTTGGCAGCTTCAGGTTTTCGATCCTGATGTGCAAGAAATGGAACAAATTTACACTGAAACTTTTCGGATGCTGTGCGGAGAAAAACTTGATTTTGACTACGGAGATGAAGATTTTCTCAGCCGGATGGGAAGTGTAGAAGAGAAAAACGGTGTTCCGGTTTTGAAAGTGGGGCAATCTGTATATACCTCTGTTTTAGTGACGGGAATGCGTAATATGCGCCGTTCGACTTTAAATCTGCTTGCAGAATTTGCAAAACGAGGGGGCAATGTGGTCTTTGGCGGTACTCCTCCGTCATATATTGACGCACTTCAGTCAGAAGAAGCAAATACATTGCCGGCAGTTTATACTTCCTGGGAAAAAATTTCGGAAGCACTATCTGCAAAGCCAATGGTTTCTATCACCGACAGTGAAGGAAAAACAATACCGGAAATTTATGTACAACTTCGTCAGGACGGAGATCGGACGATTGCTGTTTTGATGAATGTAAATCGCTTGCAGGCATTTCACGATGTTACAGTCATGTTTAATATAGGTGGTTATTGCGAGCATTGGGATGCAAAAACGGGAAAAAGAACATTATTGACACAGGGAAATCCCATTCGCATACATATGGATTTCGAACCGACATCGGAATTGTGCCTGATGATCGTGCCGCAGGATAACGGACTGATGCCGGAACCGACATTTGGAGAAAAAATTCGAGAGGTTACCGGCGGGACGAAGTTCTCTTATAAATTACATGAGCCAAATGTTTGTCTGCTAAATTTTGTCGATTACACCATAGACCAACAGGAAACGGTTTGTGGTAAGGATATTTTGGAGGCAGATAAAGAAATTCGGACATATTTCCATTTGCCGCTGCGCGGAGGACAGATGTTACAGCCGTGGTTTGCCGGTACAAAAAACAAACCGGAAGTCTGCGATCTTCGATTGAATTTTCATTTTTATGCCGAAAAGATACCGGACATACTTTATCTGGCTATGGAAACGCCGGCAGATTTTCAAATTGAGGTAAACGGGACGTCAGATGCAGTGGAAGAAACCGAAAAATACTGGGTAGATCGTTGTTTTAAATTGCTGCAAATGGATTGCAGCGTATTGCGCGCAGGGAAAAATGTGCTTACACTCACTTGTCGCTTTCGCAGTAATTTAAATTTGGAAGCTTTATACCTTTTGGGTGATTTCGGCGTTGTGTTAAATGGTAAAGATTCTGTTTTGGTCGAATTACCGGAAACATTGTCATTAGGAGACATCTCTAAACAGGGATTTCCGTTTTATGGTGCGGGCATCAGTTACTTTCTGGATTCTCCAAGTAACGACTCAGAAAAAACGTTGCTGCAAACAGAGGGATTTGATGCGGCTTTGCTGGTGGCTTCCGATGGCAGGCAGTCTAAAACAATATGGTCAAAACCTTATCAAACTGATGTTACCGACATAATTAGTAAAGGCAGCGTATTAGAGTTGCAATATATTTTGACACGCATAAATACTTTCGGAAACTTATACAGGCCGGATAGTCAGGGCGGATCTCAATATTATCCGCTTCCGCAAGGAATGACCTCCGAGATAAAATGGATTCAATATCGGTAATTTAACGGCTAAACTGTAAATAATGTTTATTTTAACCTTTCGGAAAAAGCGGAAACGTAATTCGATTGGTAAGATGATATAAAAATTATATTTGGAGGTTTTATTATGCAAAAGAGTAAATCAAAAGTACTCACTTTACTGTTGACGTTTATCACGATTCTAAGCATTGTTGCACTTTCATTTTCTGTGTTTGTTACAAAAGGCTCCGCTGGTTCGGAACCAACGATTACCGGTGTAAAATTTAGTACCATTGGCGCGGGTGCAAATGAACTAAAAATTTTCTGCACAGTGAGTCCTGATACTCTGAAACAAGGCAACTATTGGGAAGGCTCGCTCAAAGACGTAATTACACAAGAAGAATTAGATGCATTTACGACCAAAATTAAAATTAATGGTAAAACCTTAAAAGAATGGATGGATACAGGATATATTCGTTATCTGCCTGCTACATCAGCGGGTCAGTTGGATATTGTGTTCAAAAACAGCGGCGATTTTCTGACCTTCGGGGATGAACTTATTACATTTGAGCAAGGCTGCAAGCTTCCCGGTGTTGCGGCATTGACTGAGGATATTACTTATAAGTTTAAATTTCAGTCAAATGCAGAAACAACCGGCGAAAAAGTAGAAAATACTTCCAGCAGCACTTCCAGTGAAACATCCAGCGCTACATCTTCCAATACATCCAGCGCTACATCTTCCAATACATCCAGCGCTACATCTTCCACTTCGTCCATTATTACTCCGCCTACCAATGATGAGTTTGATGAGGGCAAGATTACCTGGACAGGTGTACATTATTTTGAAGACACTGCAAGCGGACATTACACTATTCATTTAAATGTGTCCCCAAAAACTTTAGTAGCAGGTCAGAAATACTATGAAAACGGTGAAGTTCAGAGCATTTCTGAGGCACAATTCAATCAGTTTGCGGACTATATTTTCTTTAACGGCTATTCTTTTAAAGATTTAATTGAATTAGATCCGGAGATTTTCGTTACGATTCTAGCTTCTGCCGGACGTACCGACAACGTTGAATTTACCTTATCCCCTGCCGCTCTAAAGAAAAATAATATTCCATATTACGGTACAACACAGAAAGCGGAAAAAATTGATTTGCGTGCAGGCTGCCTGCTGCCGAATAAAGCAGAACTGAAAGCCAACGACGCATGGAATGTGACTCCCGGTAAGCCTCAGGGCATAAAAGCGGATCCTTCTTATATTGCCAAAGAACCGGTTAAGTATTATCCGACAGAGGGCGGTGATACTTCCAGTGAGACTTCTTCCGAGACATCCAGCGATACTTCTTCCGAGGAAACACCGGAGGAACCTAAAGCTGATACATTTACCGTTGAAGGAAAACTGACTGATGCTTCTGGGAATGTTCTGGGCGGTGTTTCCATGAGCGTTCATGGTTCTACAACTCAGTCATTGATTACCGAAGAAGACGGAACTTTTCTTCTGATGGATTTTGAAGCTGGTGAGCAAACTTTCTTGGTCATCAAATCAGGGACTGTTTCCAGTCAGAAATTTGAAGTGGTTAGATCTAATACCGCAACCAAAGCTATTATTTCTGCAGACGGCAAGGTTTTGACTGTTCCTGCCAAAGCTAAAACGGTTGCATTGAATTTGGTTTTGAATGATGAGAATAAACTTTTGCTTGGTTCAACCAGTGTTCTTGCCTGGGAAACGGGTTATGTTCCTCCGGCAGATACTGATAATGGATCAGGCGATGCAGAAGAAGACGGTCCTCAAACCGGAGTACCCTTTGCATGTGGTATAGTGTTACTATGTGTTGTAGCTGCTGCGGCAGTGGTAGTTACAAAGAGAAAAGCTTTTTCTGAATAATTTGTAATGACTGCGAATCATACCTGGCGGATAAACAATTTCGTCAGGTATTGATCTTTTAAAACGTCTGTGGGAGGATTGTTTATGCGAAAAATTATATCAACTGTTATAGCTACTGTAATGTTAGTATCTTTATCGGCGGTATCTATTTTTTCTTCAGTTTTCGCCGGAGTCGCCGAAGCTGGTTTTACACCTCTTTATAGTTTTACTTTAGCAGACACGGATTTAGGGTATGAATTAAGAGGCTTTACAGCATCTCAGGATGGAAAATACCTTTACGCCGGATTTTTACAAAATACAAGAAATGTGGAAAAGATCGATGCTTCAAACGGAAAATTTTTAGATACTTACACTCCAGTTATTTCAGAAATTAATCTGGCTGAGGATCGTTATCCCAAAGGTTTGGCAACCGATGACAGGGGAAATCTGTTCGTAGGACTTACTCACGCTGAATCAGGAAATAATCATAAACTTACATTATCTGCTGTTCGTGAATCCGATATGGAAGAAATCAGCCATTTGACCGATATCGTTTCAGAAAGCGGAACCAACATAGGAGTTAACGGAATTACTGTGGTTAAACAAGGCGATAGATATTTATGCTATGTTGCTGTTTGTTATCATCATTTTTCTATTCGGTGCTATGATGTAACTGATCCTGTAAATATTTCTCTATATGCCGGATTTGGACAGAATGGTGTCCTTGAGACGGAGTTTTCACCCTATTATCTTGCGGCTGATACCATGGGAAACATATATGCAACCGGTACGAAAGACGGCACCTATTCAGTGAATAAAATTGCCGCAAACGGTACTTTGCTCAAACAAATTTTACTGAACAAAGCTTATAGTATTGTTTTTCAGGAGGGCCGTCTGTTAGTGGGAAGTTCCGCTAAAGACGGAAAAGTCACCTTGCTGGATACTAATCTTAGCAAATTAAAGGAATTTACTGTTAGCAATTTGTCCGGTAATTTGGTTCAGTCTGCTATCAGCGATGAATTTGTGTTCCTTTCCGACTGTGGAAACGGTGAAGAGGTGGGAGGAATAGCCGGCGCCGTTTACAAAGCACCTCTTTCTATTATGGAAGGAAGCAAAATAAATCTCGTAGCAAAAAAGGCAAATACTACTCCGAATATAGATGGAAATCTGGATGATTCTGTTTGGAAAAGCGGATTTACAACTTATACGGATGATTCAATCGGCAAACCGATGCAATTTAAATTTACTTGGGACAATAATAACTTATACTTGGCTGCGAAAATGATTGATGACACTCCTTTCTGTAATACCGCTAAGGTGTTTAACGGAGAAGACGGCGCATCTGCCACAGCAGCGTATTCATTCCAATATGATTGTTTGGAATTCTATTTTTCAGGTGCCAATACCATTGGTGATTATACCGGAGATGATGTACAGTTTATTTTTACTTATCAAACAGACGGAAGCCCGGCGTTGCGTGTCGGAGGCACCGGAAATCAGCCGGCTAATTATGCGAATGGAAAGTACAATTCTGTTGATACTGCTTGTTCTTCCACAAAATCCGGTTGGAATTTTGAATCGGCAATCCCATGGACTGCATTAGGTGTTACCGATTTGAGCGGAGTTTTCGGAATCAGTGTTAAACAAAATGATGATTATCCGGAGGACAGCAACTTTGACCTGGGTAGTTACATTTCTTATGGAGATGCACAATGGAACGTGATGACCGGCACATATACGCTGACGTTATCCGGTGATTCCGCCCAGTCAGCGCAACCTTCTGTTCCCACCTCGTTATATGCTGTTAAAGCAAATACTGCGTTAAAAATTGACGGTACACTGGATGATGATGTATGGAACGACGGATTCTTAACTTATACGGACGCTGCTACCGGAAAACCAATGCAGATTAAGTATGCGTGGGATAATGAAAACCTTTATTTTGCAGCTAAGCTGGTAGATACTACACCTTTCTTCAGCAGGGAGAAAACCTTTGCAGATGATGGAAAGGGCAGCATTTACACTTTCCAATATGATTGTCTGGAATTTTATTTTTCCGCATCTAATCGTAAGGGTGCTTACGGTGCAGGAGATGTACAAATGATTTTCACTTATCAGAATGACGGAAAGCCTGTTATGTCTGTAGGAGCCAGCGGCTCTCAGAGAGAAGATTTTGCGGCTGGAAAATTTGCGCAGGTGAAATCTGCTTGCAGTACCACAACGTTCGGCTGGAATTTAGAAGCGGCTATTCCATGGACTGCATTGAGTGTCACTGAACTTTCCGATACCTTTGGAATAACGGTGAAGCAGAATGATGATTTTATCGCAGATACTGCGTTAGATCAAGGTATGTATATTTCATACGGAGACAGCACATGGGATACCTTGACTGGAAATTATTCTTTAAAGGCAGTGGGAGCAAGCGGTAAACCCGAGGCTTCTTCTTCACAGGAAACCTCATCTGCAGAATCCAAGGATTCTGTTTCTTCTGAACAGCCCAGCAGCGTGACAAGCTCATCTTCACAAGAAACGATAACTACATCCACACCTGAAACTGATACAACACCGCAAACCGGCGGCGCAGTAGCTTTTCCTATTATTTTACTGTTAGTTATTAGTTTGGCAATAGCGTTTATTGTTCGTAAAAGGATAATTAAGAATTAATTTACGGATAAAGTTAAAACCGGCAGAATCAAAAAAGAGTCCGGCATTTACCGGACTCTTTTTAATCAATCTGTATTTACATCAGAAAACACCTTACATTACTTTATAAATTTTATTTTTCAGTAACGGGAATGTTGGAAATTCGATCAGCGAACTGTTCTGAAAATTGTATAATCGTTTAGAAAGGTTTGGTCATAAAATGAAAAGTATATCCCTAAAGGATGTGACCGTTTTAGGAAATTTGTCTCACCGATTATTGCTTAACTGCATGCGGTTGGAATCAGATATATATTTGCCGGAAGCGGTATGCCGGCTTGACGGAGGAGGTTGGCCGGCTGATGCGGAGGGGCGTACTTTGTTGGCCCAGATACGACAAATGGAATCAACCGGCAGGGAGCCTTCCTACTTAAGGCAAATTCTCAGAAAAGTATATGGGAATTTTAATACTAAGGGATATCTTGGAAGAATATTGCCTCCAGGTCAATTTGATGAGCAACAGCTATCCGGTCACAATTGGCTTCTTCGTGCTTTGTTGGAGTATTATCGGATAACCGGATCTCAAGAGGCCGCTGCTGCTGCGGAAAAGATGGTGCGCTCTTTATATCTTCCGCTGAGCGGTGCATATAAACGCTATCCTTTAAAACCGGAAGAAAGAGTATTTGAAGGAAGACCGGACGGAGAATTGACCGGTGACTGTATTAACGGTTGGTACTTGTCTACCGATATCGGATGCGCCTATATGTGTTTGGACGGATTAAGCAGAGCGTACCGTATTTTGCATATTTCGGAGTTAAAAGGGTTGCTGGAAGAAATGATTCAGGAATTTTCTAATATTGATTTTGTAGGGATTTCCATGCAGACTCATGCAACCCTATCGGCAGTACGGGGGATACTGTGCTTTTATGAAACAGAAAGAAATTCGGAAACATTGGAAGTGGCAAAGCGGATATTCTCGTTGTATCAAAATCAAGGTATGACGCAAAATTATGCCAATTACAATTGGTTTGGAAGACCATTTTGGACAGAGCCCTGTGCAATTGTGGATTCTTTTATGGCAGCAATGGACTTGTATCGATTTACCGAAGATATCAAATATTTTGAAACTGCCCAGAAAATTTATTTGAATGCTTTATCACATGGACAGCGCAGTAATGGCGGATTTGGTTTGGATAACTGTACTGGCGGGGAACAGCTGTTTTTAACGGCTGCCGGTGACGGCGGAGATGCTTACTGGTGCTGTTCCATGCGCGGTGGGGAAGGACTCGCTGAGGTGGCGAGAAGTATCGGTATGGAAAAAGACGGCATATTGCATATTGGATTTTATAATCCCGCGGAGTTAAAGCTTCCGGATGGTACACTCGAGATTTGTACGGATTACCCACTGGAAGGTCGCGTGTTTTTGCGGCTTAACGGTTGTTTACCAAGTAATCAACTTGCCTTATTTATTCCCGAGTATGCAGAGTGTTTTCAGATTAAAGTAAATGACTGTGAGGTAAGCAGTGTAAAAGAAAATGGATTTGCCAAAATTACGGTGCCGTCAAACGCAGTGATTGAACTTGTTTTTGATATTCCATTGCTTGTGGAACAGGCAGACAAGCCGTTTCGTCAAGGATATTTCACTTTAAGCCATGGGCTTCAGATGTTGGGCGTTTCATCATCGAAAGTGCATGAGGTAAATCCGTCAGCACTTCATATGGTCAAACCGGGGATATATGAGGGGAGTGGCGTCACGCTACGTCCAATTACCGACAGCTATAAACTAAATCAGGAAAGTATGTTGGCAGAAAGACTGCAAATTTTATTTCAAAAACCATTTAACGCAGAAAAAGATGTGGTTAACAGATGAAAAAAATAATCACAGTAATCTTGATTGTATTGTTATTTCCCACTATGATCTCTGACGCGGCAATATTGCAAAATGCGACGCCGACACAGAAAGAATATTTAAAAAGCGACGTGCAGTATGAGTATTGGGATACTGTCACAGATGCCGGATTGTTAAAAATGCACACGGTTTCCTTTCAGCCATCTCAGAAAAAAGCAGAGCTGAAACTAGGCTTATCTCATCAAGCGGTTACCGGTATCCAGCAACTGTTAGATATGGCAGAGGATGGAAACACTCGATATAATGGAAATGTGATTGCAGGAATTAACGGCGGATTTTTTTCAATGGATACTTCAGTAGGATTTGGTATTCCTTTTGATTTTATGGTGCAGGACGGCGAGTTGTATACGAGTCCCCCGGTAACATATCAGGGCGAGCCATATCCGCCTAATGGATGTGATCCTTACTGTATTGCAATGTATAATGATAATACTGCTTTTGTGGATTCGGCTCCTTGGATGGATATTACCTTTCATACCGGAGAAGACACATATAAAGTAAATCATGTAAATCGCATGAGAATGACAGGTTCTTATCAAAAAGAATGTCCAGATGCAATGGTGCTGTATACCGATAAATTCGGTGATTCTACATTGACGGACAGCACAGGCGGTCAGGAGGTCGTTATAAAAATTCAGAAAGGCAGAGTAAGAGGAGGCGATGTACTGGAGGGAACCGTTGAAAGTCTATCTCCGGCGGGTAAGGGAAATACTGCTATACCAAAGGGACATGTGGTACTGTCCGGATGTAATTTGTACAAAGATATGTTATGCAATTTAAAACGAGGGCAGACAGTGTATTTTAGCTTTCAATACGAGCAGGAACGATGGAATCGAGTGAAATTCGCTATGGGCGGAGTTCAAATGCTGATTAGTGATGGATGGATTAATTCTAGATTGAGCGGTTCCGCAGAGAATGGCGGGTATACGTCACCATCCCCTATGACAGCTATCGGAGTCAAAAAAGACGGAACGGTAATACTGCTGGCAGTGGATGGACGGCAGCCGGGATACAGTAATGGCTTATCGGTAAAGCAGCTGGCACAGTTGATGTTGGAACACGGATGCTATAATGCAATACATCTGGATGGCGGCGGATCTACTACTATGGTTGTCAATCGGCAAGAAAAGCTGCAGGTAGTGAATCGCCCCAGCGGCGGCTCACAGAGGAAAATTGCAAACGGCGTGCTGGTAGTAGCGTATGACAGTGCACAAAGCGGTATCAATACTCCTTTCCATGCCATTCCAACCTTTTCTCAGCCTTCCATCGTTTCTTCCGGAGTAATAAGTAACAGCCGTTTTATTTCTTCCATCTTAAACGGAACGAATACTAATACTTCTTTACAATCCAATCAGGATAATCAACAAGATATCCTGACAAATAGCGTGTCGGCAGCATCGTATAATGGAAAGGAAGAGATAACTTTATCTGGTTCAGAATCCATGGGTTCACAGATAGCTGAATTTAAGTCGACTGAAAAATCTATATGGATTATTGCTTTTTCAGTCGGACTTGGAGTTGTAGTTGCCGGACTCATATTGGGCCTATTTATCTTCCAAAAGCATAGAACTTAAATGAGTAGGCTGAATTTGAATAGAATAAATATTACTTGAGGAAAAAATTGAATCCATATTTTAATAAGCAGGGCTTCGTCCTTCGCCATTTCATGTACGGTGTCGTTTGGGTGATTGCTTAAAACATAGGTCTTATACGGGCTTACGGCAGCTCTGAATATCCACTTTTCAGAAAAATATGATTTTGGAATAGCCAAAGTATCCACTTTTTTATCCACTTGAAAGGGGTACTAAGACTATGGGAAAGCAGAATGGCACTGGCATATATCAACTTACAAACGGGATTGGTCTTACCGTTATACGATAACACACAACGGAAAAAGGAAAGAAGTCCGAAAAGCAAAAGACGAATTCGGCAATCTTCTGAAAACAAGAATGCAAGCTATCACTGCAAGAAAAATGGCATTAGAAAAGGAACACGTGCCGTATACAACTATATCTATGGAAAGAAAGACGGTAGAAGAACTTTTCACAGGATACTGCAAATATGGCAGGTGCGGAAAGGCCTATACCACCATAAAGAAGCAAGACAGCCTTTGGAAGAATCACTTAAAAGCACGCTTCGGCTCCCGCTTCCTCAATGAAATCAGCGTTGCAGAAATGAAAGATTATCTTTCTTTCCCCTGCTATACTGAGAATCGGACTTATAAATATGTGGAATCCTTCCTTATGCTGTCAACAAGAAGAAAGTCCAGAGAATCATGCAGAAGTACAGACTCCAGGTCACATCATTCACACGTAAAAGCCGTAAATACAACTCCTATAAAGGGGAAGTAGGACGGATTGCACCCAATCGGATTCACAGACGTTTTCATACCTCGATTCCGCATCAGAAGATAACGACCGATACCACTGAATTTCAAGTATTATGAGATTGACGCAAAGGGACATATGGTTATAAAGAAACTGCATTTAGATCCATTCCTGGATATGTTCAACGGAGAAGTATTGAGCTATAGCATAAGCCAGACACCCTCTGCTGGAAGTATTCTATCAGCACAGAAACAAGCCATTGCAATAACTGCTGATTGCCCGTACAGAAGAACTTTTCATTCAGACCGTGGTTGGGCATATCAGATGTCAGCATACGCGCATGTATTGAGAGATAATAAAATCTTCCAGAGCATGTCTCGTAAAGGAAACTGCTACGATAATTCCATTATGGAAAACTTCTTCGGGATTTTAAAACAAGAGATGTATTATGGAATCTCTTACTTCAGCTTTGATGAACTGAAACATGCTATCGAGCAATACATACGGTATTATAACGAGAAGAGAATCAAAGAGAAACTGGGATGGATGAGTCCTGTGGAGTACAGGATCAGCCTCTTGGCTGCATAAAAAATGCGTAACAGATTTATACATCTGTTACGCAATAAAAGTCTAACTTTTGAGGGCCACATCATTGCACCCTTTTGAAAATATTCTTCTTGTTGTCATCTTCGCAAAGTTTTTTCTTCGGCGTTGTTTATTACATAATACGGATTATGTTGTTGCCGCAGTTTGGGTGATTTTTTCATATAACCCACCGCATATTTTCCATTCGTCTGCGGTGTTCATCACCGGTAGTGATAATATAAATTCTTGAGGTATCGATACTGCTGTGACCTGAAATGTCTGCAAGCTTTGCAATGTCCTTTTCAATGCTGTAAAAGGTGCGGGCGAACAGGTGCGAAGATTGTGCGGAAATACTTTGTTTGGGTTCACATTCATACAAGTTGAATGTGCCGATTTTAGATTTAAAAATTGCCCCGTTGAGCAGTAAAAAATCTGCTTTCCTAACGGGGCTTTTTCGTTTTGTGCAGACGGTATCTGCGCAATTTTTATAACCAATCGGCTGTCGCTTCTCTCAGTTTTTCAATCGCTTTTTCGCATTTGTGTTTTACGGTGTTGGCGGAACTATATTCGTGGTCGGTGGCGATGTCGGTATACATCATTTCCGGTATCAGTTTCTTTTTCGGTTCGCCGTATTCGTCCAAATCCTTGTAATCCATATAGAATACACCGCCGCATTCAAGGCAAAAACCGCAGAGCTGAGCAAGCATAGACTGTTCCTCGTATTCGAGTCTGTCAAAGGCTTCCCACAATCGGGAATACAGCTCTGTTTTCATATAAAGGTGATATGTTTCGGTGCTGTTATCGGGTATAAATTCCTCCGCTCCTTCCTCGCCGTCCTCATCGGCATATTTCCGGTACAGTTCAACGGCGTTTTCGTTGAGCAACCCGCTGAGCAGGATTTCTTTTATATCGGAAACCGTTTCCTGCATTTCTTCGGCAATCATTTTGAGCGTTTCATCGGTATAGCTTCGCTCATATTTATCCCATATTGCCATAGCTTTACGCAGTTTGGCAAACTCCGCAAGACTCTGCGCCGTGTATCCTGTGCGGGAAGTTCGGATATAGTCAAGCACTTCTCGCTCGGCATAGCGTTCCTTGTAAACAACAAATGGTGTGCCGACAGAAACATCATAATTTTGGAGCGCTTTCAAAATCCCCGTAATATATGCTTGCTTAATGTCGGTAAAATGCTCCGGCATAAAAAACTGCTTCATATATTTCTGCACATTCGTGTTCAGCGTGTTTTCGTAATAATGTAGAAACCACGCAAGATATTTATCGTCTTTCTCTTTTAAGTAAGCGGCGATATACTCCTGCAATTCCCATTTCGGCGGTGCCGGGACAAGAGCATAACGCTTAAATTCTTTCGGCTCTGTATAAATCTCTGCCACGGTACTCACCTCCATTCTGTGTTGTGACGGTTATTTCATTTGCTTATCTGTGTCGGCATAAAGTTTTTCACGGCTCATATCCGATATATACTGACCGTTTGCATACGCGGGATTTTGTTTTGCAAGCTGCATACGGCTTTTGGCAATAACTTTTGCTGTTGCGGCGAATTCAGGAGTAACCGTTCCTCGCTTCTGTTCGTTTCGGATTGCTGAACAACGATTTTTGTATAAGCGTATGACAGGGTTACCATCCACCAGCTCCTTGCGGTTTGTTCTTGCTGCATATTTTCGGCAGGTAATCGGCTTTCCTTTCAGCATAAACGGCGCATATCCGCTGCAATATTTTTGTCTTGCGGCGGACTGCATAAGAAAATACTTTTTACAAATTGGGCATTGCCTCGGATAATGCCCGTAATGTAATCCCTCAAAGAAATCGGTAATAATGAAGCTGTAATAGCTTTCAAAATATAGCCGCCTTGCTGTCACAAGAGTTTTACTGTTTCTTGTTTTACGGATAGAAACATATTCTGTTTTTACCGGAAACGGAGCTTGTCCGAATACTTCAATAGCAATGGGAAGTAAATGCGCTTCGTCAAAACGGATAGCTTCATCTACACGGCTTGTAAATTTCATCAACTGACCAAAAGCTTTTATCATATCTTCGCTGATGGTATCATAAAAAGTAAGTGTTTTCGATATATCGGAGAGCAGTACATTAGCCGTTTTGAAAAGTTCTTTATCGTATTCTTTCGGCAGAACGCCTAACGCTATCGCTCCCATATCCATATTGGCGACCTTTGCCCTGCGGCGTAAATAATCTGATATGCGCTCGGCGTTGTCTTCTGTAAACAATGCCTCTATTCTGTTACGCTCACTGTCTATATCAAGCATAGAGAAGGGTTTTAAGGTAGGGAGTGTTTTCAGAATAGAACATATCTCATCTCCGCATCTTATGAAGTCGGTCGGATTTATATATCCCTGCTCAAGTTCACGCTGTACCGCTAAAATGTATTGTTTGAAAACGGCAATTCGTGCGGCGGTATCGTTTTCATAATACTGATTGAGCAGATGTACTGCAAAGGTTCCCGCCGCATAGGACTTGCCGCCGATATGCACTCTGCCGTCACGGTAATCGGCATTAAAGAAGCTGACTGTATTCAATTTGTCGCCCCCAGTCTATCAAATAAGATTTTATAAAGATTTTTTGAGATTTTTTTGAAATTCGCATAAGAACATTTGTTCGCTAATTTGATTGTAGCATAAAAAGTCAGTAATTGCAAGGCTTTTTCACTGTTACGCTTTTTGCTTTTATGTTGTTACTCTGTTCTTCCAACAATTCAAAAATTCAGGTATTAAAATAAGTGAGGGAGAAACAAAGCCCCTCAAATAAAGGGCAATGAGTCGCCGGGTAATTCCGGCGGCTTTTTTACTGCCCGAAAAAAGGAAGGAGGAAAAGCTATGGTGCTAAAAATCACGCCCAAGCAGTCGGACAAGGTAAACAGACTCATTCGTAATCTCTACTGCAATTACGAAAATGGAAATTGTCTGCTACTTGATGACGGCGAGCCCTGCTGTTGTATTCAAGAAATATCTTGTTACGGTATTTATTGCAACTATTTTCTGAAAGCAGTATTACCCGCCGACAAAAAACTGTGGGATGAAATCAAAAAGCAAAATTCCGTTATTTAACAACTGCCCCCACAAACAGTTGTCAGAAAATTTGAAAGCCGGTAAACCGGCAGAAAGGAAAGCACTATGAAAACTTTAAGAAACACAAAAATTATCGGTATCGACCACGGCTACGGCAATATGTTATGCAAAGGAATATTTAATCCTGAGGATTTCTAAAAGGAACAGCACAGTAGCGCTTCCCAGGCACAATTGTA
>JABLTO010151902.1_pt1 | contig 25938 bp, 24 predicted proteins | sample 7160091 | NCBI WGS metagenome assembly JABLTO01 (sample SAMN14651225, study PRJNA627086) | human gut metagenome | isolation source: feces | host: Homo sapiens
AAAAACCCTGTTGACCTTATGTTTGACAGGCTGGAAGAAAAAGACCCGGAGCATTTTGCGCTCAAACAGTATAAGAAATATAAGTTAGCCGCTGGCAAAACAGCCAAGTCGATTTTGATTAGCTGCGGCGCGCGTCTTGCGCCCTTTGACATCAAAGAGCTGCGCGACCTTATGGAGTATGACGAAATGGAGCTGGACACGCTGGGCGACAGAAAGACAGCCCTGTTCCTCATAATGAGTGATACGGATTCGACCTTTAATTTCGTCATTGCAATTCTCCAATCCCAATTATTTAACCTGTTGTGCGACAAAGCCGATGATGTGTACGGCGGCAGATTGCCCGTCCATGTACGCTGTATTCTGGACGAGTTCGCCAATATCGGGCAGATCCCGCAGTTTGATAAGCTGATTGCCACCATCCGAAGCCGTGAAATATCGGCTTCTATTATTTTGCAGTCGCAGAGCCAGCTAAAGGCGATCTACAAGGACAACGCCGATACCATTGTGGGCAACTGCGATACCATGTTGTTTTTAGGCGGTAAGGAGAAAACAACGCTCAAAGAAATCTCGGAAATTCTGGGCAAGGAAACGATTGACAGTTTCAACACCAGCGAGAACAGGGGCAAGGAAATCTCCCACGGCTTAAATTATCAAAAATTAGGAAAGGAGCTGATGACACAGGACGAAATTGCAACGATGGACGGAGGAATGTGTATTTTACAGGTGCGCGGCGTAAGACCGTTTTTCTCAAAGAAATACGATATTACCCAGCATCCGAACTACAAGTACCTATCCGACGCCGACAAGAAAAATGCCTTTGATGTTGAGAGATACATCCGGGCGCAGCGAAAGAAGAAACACGCCCCCGCCGTGATCGCGCCAGAGGAAGTGTTTGACCTATACGATATTGAGCTGCCGGAAACGGATAGCCCCGAAGCCGCCGAAGCATAACGGCGGCTGTTTTCATACTCAACACAAATCAATTTTATGTAGCCGCAAAGCGGCAGAAAGTGAGGAAAATTTATGGCATTTTTCAATAGCGCAGTTACTGTATTGCAGACCCTCGTTATCGCTCTGGGCGCAGGCCTCGGTATCTGGGGCGTTATCAATCTTCTGGAGGGCTACGGCTCGGATAATCCAGGTGCAAAAAGCCAGGGCATGAAACAGCTCATGGCTGGCGGCGGTGTTGCCTTGATCGGCATTACCCTCGTTCCCCTGCTCTCCGGCTTGTTCGGTTAATCTGCCCGCATAAACCTTTTGCGCATGACTGTCTGACATAGGCATAGGCGCAGCCCCCGTGTGCTTCACGGCATACGGGGGCAGAAAGGAGGTGCCGCCACTTGATACTTGATTGGCTCGAAGAATGGTTTAGGGGCATATTAACGGACGGCATCATAGGCAACCTTACCGGGCTGTTTGATACCGTCAATCAAAAGGTGGGCGAAATTGCCGGAGAAGTCGGCGCGACGCCGCAGGGCTGGAACGCCGGGATCTTCAACATGATACGCAACCTTTCGGAATCAGTCATTATCCCCATTGCGGGAGGAATCCTTGCATTGGTGATGTGCTATGAACTGATACAGATGGTGACGGAAAAGAACAATATGCACGACATTGACACCTTTATGTTTTTCAAATGGGTGTTCAAAACCTTTGCGGCTGTTCTTCTCGTTACGAATACATGGAACATTGTCATGGGCGTGTTTGACGCGACCCAGCAAGTGGTGAATCAGAGCGCGGGCGTGATTATCAGCGATACCAGCGTAGACATTTCATCCGTGGTGACAGACCTTGAAACACGGCTGGAAGCTATGAGCATGGGCGGGCTGATCGGGCTATGGTTTCAATCCCTGTTTGTGGGCTTGACTATGAATATCCTGTCTATCTGCATTATGCTGGTGATCTACGGGCGCATGATTGAAATATATCTTGTGACTTCCCTCGGTCCTATCCCTCTTGCAACAATGGCAAATGGTGAGTGGCGCAGCATGGGGCAAAATTACCTTAAATCCCTGCTGGCTCTCGGCTTCCAAGCGTTTCTCATTATGGTGTGCGTCGGCATCTATTCGGTGCTGATCCAGACGATTTCCACTACTGGCGACATATCCGGCGCGGTGTGGACAGCAATGGGCTATACCGTGCTTCTTTGCTTCTGCCTGTTCAAGACTGGCAGCATGGCAAAAGCCGTATTTGGCGCACATTAAACACGGGAGGTACAAAATCGCTACTTATCAAATCATTTACGCAGACCCGCCGTGGCGATATGAACGGACGAAAGTTCAAGGCGCGGCAGAAAACCATTATCCCACCATGAGCATAGACGAACTGTGCGCCCTGCCTGTGGCAGAGCTGGCAGCAAATGACTGTGTGCTGTTTTTGTGGGCGACCTTTCCCCAGCTTCCAGAAGCCTTGCAGCTTATCAAAGCGTGGGGCTTCCGTTATAAGACCGTAGCTTTTGTATGGCTGAAACGGAATCGGAAAAGCCCCTCATGGTTTTACGGGCTGGGCTACTGGACACGGGGAAACGCTGAAATCTGTCTGCTGGCGACCAAGGGCAAGCCCAAACGGAAGTCAGCAGGCGTACATCAGTTTATTATCTCGCCCATAGAGCAGCACAGCAAAAAGCCCGACGAAGCAAGGCAGAAAATCCTTGCCCTTATGGGCGACCTGCCCCGCGTGGAGCTGTTCGCAAGACAGAAAACGCCGGGATGGGATGTGTGGGGCAACGAAGTTGCAAGCGACATATCGCTTGCGGAAAGGAGAACGGATGGCTTATGTGAGCGTACCCAAGGACTTGACGAAAGTTAAGACCAAGGTACTTTTCAACCTGACCAAAAGACAGCTTTTGTGTTTTGGCATCTCGGCGGCAATCGGTTTGCCGCTTTTCTTTTTACTCAAAGGCAGCGCAGGGACAACCGCCGCGGCAATGGTAATGATCTTTACCATGCTGCCCGGATTTATGTTCGGCGTGTATGAGAAAAACGGGCAGCCCCTTGAAGTGATCCTGCGGCATATCATTGAAAGCTGTTTTTTACGCCCAAAGGAGCGACCCTATCAGACCAACAACGCATACGCCGCCCTTGTGCGGCAGCATCAAATGGAAAAGGAGGTAAAGGCGATTGTCCAAGGCAGTAAAGCCCGCAGCGGAAAAAATAAAGCTGACCCGCGCAGAAAAAAAGCAGATTAACGAAATAATCCGCAAGTACAAGGGCGACGGCAAGCCCCATTCTGCGCAGGACAGCATACCCTATCACACCATGCACCAAGACGGCATCTGCTATCTGGGCGGCAAGAGCTATTCCAAAAGCATTGAGTTTTACGATGTGAACTACCAGCTTGCCCAGCCCGATACGCAGACGGCAATCTTTGAATATCTGTGCGACCTGTATAACTATCTCGACGCTTCCATCCATGTGCAGCTTAACTTTGTCAACCGAAAGACCGACCAGGAACAGATTGCACGGAGCTTTGAGATCCCGCCTTGCGGTGACGATCTGGATTCTATCCGTGTGGAAAATTCGGGGATTCTGAAACGGCAGCTTGAACGGGGCAACAATGGCAATGTCAAGACCAAGTATCTGACCTTTACCGTGGAAGCAGACAACTACAAGGCGGCGCGGGCGCGGCTTATCCGCATTGAAACTGACATACTCAACTATTTCAAAGTGATGGGCGCACGGGCACGTGTGCTGGACGGCAAGGAACGGCTGGAAGTGCTGCATGGCATCATGCACCCGGACGGGGATCGTTTCCTCTTTGACTGGAACTGGCTTGCACCAAGCGGGCTGTCCACCAAGGACTTTATCGCCCCGTCCTCTTTCGCGTTCAAAAAAAGCCGCAATTTCCAGATGGGCGACAAACTGTGCGCCGTATCGTTCCTGCAAATCCTCGCGCCGGAAATCAGCGACAGGATGCTTACAGACTTCCTTGACACCGATTCCGGCATTGTGGTGAGCTTCCATGTGCAGGCGTTGGAGCAGACCGAAGCCGTGAAGATGGTAAAGCGCAAGATCACCGACCTTGACGCAATGAAAATCCAAGAGCAGAAAAGGGCTGTCCGCGACGGGTACGACATGGATATTCTGCCCTCTGACCTCGCCACATACGGCGGTGAAGCAAAGAAGCTGTTAAACGAGCTGCAAAACCGCAATGAGCGTCTTTTCCTTGCCACATTCCTTGTACTCAACTACGGGGACACCACAAGGAAGCTGAACAATGATGTATTCCGCGCTGCTGGCGTGGCGCAGAAATACAACTGTGCGCTGACCCGCCTTGACTTCCAGCAGGAAAAAGGCGTTATGAGCTGTCTGCCGCTGGGGATGAATCAAATCGAAATCCAGCGGGCGTTGACAACTTCCAGCGTGGCAATTTTCGTCCCGTTTGTGACGCAGGAATTATTTGAGGGCGGCGACGCCCTGTATTACGGACTGAACGCCAAGAGCAACAACATGATTATGCTTGACCGCAAAAATGCCCGATCCCCTAACGGGCTGGTATTCGGCACACCGGGCGGCGGCAAGTCCTTTTCGTGTAAGCGTGAGATGGTGAATGTGCTGTTAAAGACAGGCGACCATGTAATCGTGTGCGACCCGGAGGGCGAATACTGGCCTTTGGTGAAGCGTCTGCATGGGCAGATTATCCGGCTGTCACCTACCAGCACGGACTATGTAAATCCTCTGGACATCAATCTGAATTATTCGGAGGACGAAAACCCGCTGGCACTCAAATCCGATTTTGTGCTGTCGCTGTGTGAGCTTATCATGGGCGGCAAGACTGGGCTGGAAGCCATTGAAAGGACGGTCATTGACCGCGCCGTGCAGCGGATCTATCAGAACTACTTTGCAGACCCGCGCCCGGAGAATATGCCGATCCTGTCTGATCTTCACAGCGCACTTGTGGCGCAGCACTTACCGGAAGCTGACCGCGTGGCGCAGGCACTTGATTTGTATGTGTCCGGCTCTCTGAATTTCTTTAACCACAGAACGACGGTAGACATTGACAACCGTTTTGTGTGCTATGACATTAAGGAGCTGGGCAAAAACCTTAAAAAGCCCGCCATGCTGATTATCCAAGACCAGGTATGGAATCGTGTCACGGTAAACAGAAACGCAGGCGTTTCCACATGGTATTATGCCGACGAGTTCCACTTGCTGCTAAAAGAGCCGCAGACCGCAGCATACAGCGCGGAAATCTGGAAGCGTTTTAGAAAATGGGGCGGCGTGCCGACGGGGGCAACGCAGAATGTCAAGGACCTGCTATCTTCCCCGGAGATCGAAAATATCCTTGAAAACTCTGACTTCATTTGTATGCTCAACCAAGCGGCGGGCGACAGAAAGATTCTTGCGGAACGCCTTAACATTTCGCAGGAGCAGCTAAAGTATGTCACCAACTCCGCACCGGGCGAAGGACTGCTGTTTTTTGAGAATATCATCCTGCCCTTTGTCGATCACTTCCCGCGTGATACCGAGCTTTACCGCATCATGTCCACCAAGCCCAGCGAGGTAAACGGCGTATGACGCTGCCACTTGACACCATTCTTTGCGGCGACTGTCTGACCGTGCTGAAAACCCTGCCCGATGAAAGCGTACATTGCTGCGTCACCTCTCCACCGTATTACGGCTTGCGGGATTACGGCATGGACGCGCAGATCGGGCGCGAGGATTTCCCGGAGGAATACATAGCGCGGCTGACGGTAGTTTTCCGTGAGGTATGGCGTGTGCTGCGCCCGGATGGAACACTCTGGGTAAATATCGCGGACAGCTATTGCGGCACGAACAGTAAAGGCAGCACCCGTGATCCCAAATATCCGCAGGGACGCAACGGACAGAGCGTTTCGCTCTCCCGGACGGTAAGAAACTGTAAACCAAAGGATTTGATCGGCATACCGTGGATGCTGGCATTTTCGCTGCGCGGCGAAGGCTGGTATCTGCGCAATGACATTATCTGGGCAAAGGGAAACCCCATGCCGGAAAGCACCAAAGACCGCTGCACCCGCAGCCATGAGCATATTTTCCTGTTTACCAAGAGTAAGAAATACCATTTTGACAGCCTTGCCATAGCCGAGCCGATAGCTCCCACAACGGCCCTGCGAAAGAAAGCGGGGCGCGGTTTTGGCAAATACTCCGTCCCTGTTCCCGGACAGCCCCAGACCCAGAATATCAACAAGCCAAGGGCAAAAGGCAGCATAACCGACGAAATGATTTCACCCGTCCGAAGTAAGCGCGATGTGTGGTTTATCAACACCGTGCCATACAAGGGCGGGCATTTTGCCGCCTATCCCCCGAAGCTGGCTGAAACCTGTATACTGGCGGGCTGTCCTGCAGGCGGCGTTGTCCTTGATCCATTCATGGGCAGCGGCACGACGGGGCTTGCCGCCAAGCAGCACGGCAGGCACTATATCGGCATTGAGCTGAACACAGCATTTTGTTCCCTTGCACGGGAACGGATTGGAGGTGATACCCCTTGAAAGAACTGAAACCCCGCGACAAGGTAACGCAGCGTATGACCCGCGACGGGCTGGTACAGGACAACCAGACCACGGGCGAAACACAAAGCGTTTCCGGGCGCGACGCGGAGCAAGACCTAACCCCGAAGCAGCAGCCGGAGCTTTTGCGCCGGGAGGATGCAGAACAGGAAGATGCGGCACAAAGACGGCAGCAACAGCCCCAACAGGATATGCAGCCCCAGCAGACCGTGCAGCATGATCCCAAGCCATTCCAGACCGGCAGCGATCCCCCTGTATCTTCTGTGGTACAGGATGCCGCCCCTGTCCGTTCCGGCGGCGCGGCTGGCAAGGTGTATGACCGTGTAGCCGCCGAGCATGACGCCCACACGGAGCGTAAGGCGACACGGCAGGGAAACAGCACCATCCGGGAGGGCGAAGCCGCAAGGCAGCGTCCGTCATCCCGTCTGCAATTTACTGACGAGGAACGCAGCACCCCGGAGCTGCAAAAATATATCCGCAATTCTGACAAGAAAGCTGACAAGCTGGATGCGGCGCGGGCAGCCGTGCCGAAAAAGACCGTTATCACCAAAGAGCGCGTCTTTGACGAAGCATCCGGCAAGGGGCATACCCGTCTGCGTTTTGATAAGGTGGATAAAGCCCCGTCCAAGCTCAAACACAATCCGCTGAATCGACCCGTGGGCGAAGTGGCAGCTATGGCGCACGGCAAGATCCATGAGGTTGAAAATGAAAATGTGGGCGTGGAAAGCGGACACAAGGCAGAGGAACTTGCAGAGCGCGGGATCGGGCGCGGTGTGCGCAGCGCATACCGTCACCACAAAATGAAACCGTACCGTACCGTGGAACAGGCTGAACGGGCGGCGGCAAAGGCGAACACGGATTATCTGTACCATAAGGCATTGCACGACAATCCCCAGCTTGCCGCCAGCAACCCCATGTCCCGCTTTTTCCAGAAGCAAAAGCTGAAACAGGAATATGCGAAAGCGGCGCGGGCGGCAAAGAACGCAGGAAGCGCAGCACAGACCACGGCGCAGACCACCAAGAAAACCGCAGAAGCCAGCGCAAAGGCGGCGAAGCGCGTTGCCGAGGAAGCCAAGAAAGCAGCGGCGTTTGTGGCGCGGCATTGGAAAGGCTGTCTGATCGTCCTTGCCTTTTTCCTGCTCATTGTGCTGCTGATCGGCGGGCTGCAATCCTGTTCCATTCTGTTTTCCGGCGCGGGCGGCGGCGTGGCTGCTTCCACCTACCAATCGGAGGACGCGGATATTCTTGCCGCAGAAGCCGCTTATTGTGATATGGAAGTCGCGCTGCAAGACGAGCTGGACAATTACGAAAGCTACCACCCCGGCTATGACGAATACCGCTTTGATCTTGACGAGATCGAGCATGACCCCTATGTGCTGATTTCAATTCTTTCTGCACTCCATGAGGGCGCATGGACGGTTGGTGAGGTACAAGGAACGCTGCAAATGCTTTTTGACAAGCAGTACATTCTAACGGAAACCATAGAAACGGAAACCCGGTACAGGACAGAAACCCGGACGGGGACGCGCACCGTCACCGACCCGGACACGGGCGAAACCACCACCGAGGAATACGAATATGAGGTTACAGTTGCGTACACCTATTACATCTGCAATGTGTCCCTTGAAAACTTCAACCTATCCCATGTTCCCGTATATATCATGGGCGAGGAAGATTTGAGTAAGTATGCGCTGTATATGTCCACGCTGGGCAACCGCCCGGATTTGTTCGGCAGCTCTGAATATGTGGACAAGTACATCAACAGCAGCCATACCGACTACGATATTCCCGCATCGGCGTTAGAGGATGCAACCTTTGCCGCCTTGATTGAGGAAGCGGAAAAATATCTGGGCTTCCCCTATGTATGGGGCGGCAGCTCTCCCAGCACTTCCTTTGATTGCAGCGGCTTTGTAAGCTATGTGCTGACAAACAGCGGCGTATGCAATACGGGACGATTGGGGGCGCAGGGGCTTTACAACATTTCCACTCCCGTATCGAGCGCAAATGTCCGACCCGGCGATCTTGTGTTTTTCACGGGAACTTATGATACCCCCGGCGTTTCCCATGTGGGCATTTATGTGGGCAATTCCATGATGATCCATTGCGGAGATCCCATTTCCTATTCCAACCTTAACAGCTCCTATTGGCAGGCACATTTCTACGCTTATGCCAGACCGCCCTATAACTGATGGGAGGTGAGGACGCTTTGCTTGTCTTAACCCCTGTTTCTGTCTCCCAAGCTAACGACTTTGTAGAACAGCACCACCGACACCATAAGCCCGTGCGCGGGCATAAGTTTTCTATCGGCTGTATCACAGACGGACGGCTTGTGGCAGTAGCCATTGTGGGACGCCCGGTGAGCCGACATTTGGATGACGGCTTTACGCTGGAGGTCAACCGCCTGTGCAGCGACGGCACACGGAACGCTTGCAGCTTCCTATATGCCGCTGCTGCAAGGGCTGCAAAGGAGCTGGGCTACCGCAAAATTATCACATACACTCTTGATACCGAAAACGGCGCAAGCCTACGCGCCGCTGGATGGGAAAATGCCGGACTTGCTGGCGGCAAAGAATGGACAGGCAAACGCCGTCCCGCTGTTCCCCTCTATCCGGCGCAGCTAAAATACCGCTATGAAAAGCGGCTGAACGAAAGGAGATTTTAACCTTATGGCAATGCGCAAAATTGACCGAATTGACCGCGAGATCGAAAAGACCCGCGGCAAAATTACCGAGTTCCAAAACAAGCTCAAAGAGCTGGAAGCCCAGCGCACCGAGCAGGAAAACTTTGAAATCATCAACCTTGTTCGCTCCATGTGTATGACCCGCGACGAGCTTATGAACTTCCTGCGCGGCGGCGGCAACGACGCGCCGCCCGTGGAAACTGTCTACCATGAACAGGCAGAAGCCGACTACGACGAACAGGAGGTAAACGACGATGAAGAATAAGCGACCCCTGCGTTTGCTTGCTGTGGTATGCGCCCTTGCGCTGTCCATGACTGCCTTTTCGACTGTGGCATACGCTGGCGGTGGGGATTACTACGATTCCGAGCTGCCCCCGGCAGAGAACACCGAGCCGGAAGAAACCACAACCCCGGAGGAAGAAACCACCGTTGAAACGGGTACACCGTTCACCGAGGACGGTATAGCAGCGACCCGTGATCTGCTTTATGACAAGCATACCAACAAGCAGTACATCACCATTGAAACCCGTAACGGCAACACTTTCTATATCGTCATTGACTACGACAAACAGCTTGACGAGGAAGAAGAACGCTATCAGACATACTTCCTTAACCCTGTGGACGAAGCCGATCTGCTGGCACTTTTGGAGGACGAGGACGGAAACAGCCCTATTGTCTGCTCCTGTACCGATAAATGCGTGGCTGGCGCAGTCAATACAAGCTGCCAGCTTTGCAGCACGGATATGACAAACTGTGCGGGCAAGGAAGCCGAGCCGGAACAGCCGGAGGAAACAGAACAGCCCGAAGAAACAGAGGAAAATAATATGGGCGGCATCCTTGTGATTGTTCTGATCCTTGCGCTGGGCGGCGGGGCTGCTGTGTGGTATTTCAAGTTCCGCAAGCCGAAAGAATCCACCAAGGGCAGCACGGAGCTTGACGAGTTCGATTTTGACGATGACGAGGACGAAGAAGAAAGCTATGGGGATGACAGCTATGAGCTGGACGATCCCGACGATAAGGAGGACACCGAAGAATGAAGCTGATTATCTGTGAAAAGCCCTCTGTGGCAAAGACCATTGCCGGAGCATTGGGCGCAAAGGAACAAAAGGACGGACACATTGCCGGAAACGGTATTTTGGTATCGTGGTGTGTGGGACATCTGGTGAGCATGAGCGACGCGGGCAGCTACGACGAGCGTTACAAAAAGTGGCGTTATGAGGATCTCCCGATTCTGCCGCAGGACTGGAAGTACACGCTGACCCCCGGAAAGGAAAAGCAGTTTGCCGTTCTCAAAGAGCTTATGCACCGCGCCGATGTTTCCGAAGTGGTAAATGCCTGTGACGCAGGGCGCGAGGGTGAGCTGATCTTCCGCTTTGTCTATGAACAGGCTGCTTGTAGCAAACCGTTCAAGCGTCTTTGGATTTCCTCTATGGAGGACAGCGCGATCCGTGAGGGCATGGACGCGCTCAAAGACGGGCGCGACTATGACCCGCTGTACCAATCGGCACTTTGCCGAGCGCGGGCAGACTGGCTTGTGGGCATCAATGCCACCCGTCTTTTCTCCGTGCTGTACCATAAGACGCTGAATGTGGGGCGCGTCCTCTCCCCGACGCTGAATCTGCTGGTGGAACGGGACGGCAAAATCTTCACTTTCAAGAAAGAGAAATACCATATCGTGCATATCGGCTGCGGCGGCGCAGACGCCCAGAGCAAACGGATCACCGACGCTGCCGCCGCCAATGCGCTGAAAGCGGCTTGCGAGAAATCGCAGGCCGTTTGCGCTTCTCTGGAAAAGGAGAAAAAGACAGCCCAGCCCCCGAAGCTCTATGACCTTACTTCCTTGCAGCGGGAAGCCAACCGCACTTATGGGTTTACCGCCAAGCAGACCCTTGACTATGCCCAAGCCCTGTATGAAAAAAGGCTGCTGACCTATCCGAGAACAGACAGCAACTATATCACTTCCGACATGGAGCAGACGGCGGCTGATCTTGTTGCGGCACTTCTGCCTATACTGCCGTATATGCAGGATGCGGAGTTTTCCCCGGAGATCGGGCGCATTATCAACAATGCCAGGGTAACAGACCACCATGCGATTCTGCCCACAGCGGAGTTTGCAAAAGCCGGATTTAACGGGCTTGCAGAAAGCGAAAAGAAACTGCTGTCCCTTATCTGCTGCAAGCTGATGTGTGCCGTTGCGCCGCCCCATGTATACGAAGCTGTCACCGCTGTATTTGAGTGCGGCGGCGAACAGTTCACCGCAAAGGGAAAGACCATCCTTGCGGCTGGCTGGAAAGGCATTGACGCCCGTTTTCGTATGAAGCTGAAAGGTAAAACGGACGAGGAAGCCGAGGACGAAGCGACGCTGCCGGAGCTTGCCGAGGGGCAGACCTTTGACAGCCCTGCCACTTCCGTTTCCGAGCATTACACCACACCCCCGAAGCCCTACACCGAAGATACGCTGCTGTCCGCAATGGAAAGCGCGGGCAAAGAGGATATGCTCGACGAAGCCGAGCGCAAGGGGCTGGGAACACCCGCAACCCGTGCCGCCATGATCGAAAAGCTGCTGTCTGCCGGATTCGTGGAGCGCAAGGGCAAAAGTCTTGTGCCGACTAAGGACGGCGTAAATCTGGCAACCATCCTGCCGGATATGCTGAAATCCCCGCAGCTTACCGCTGAATGGGAAAGCAGGCTGACCGAGATTGCCAAGGGCAGCGCAGACCCGGACGAGTTCATGGACGGCATTGCCGATCTGACGCGGGAGCTGGTAAAAGCCTATTCCCATATCACCGAGGACGGCAAAAAGCTGTTCACGCCGGAAAAGGAAGCTATCGGCATCTGCCCCCGCTGCAAAAGCCCTGTCTATGAGGGCAAGAAAAACTATTACTGCTCTGACCGATCCTGCCGCTTTGTGATGTGGAAGAATGACAAGTTTTTGGAAAGCAGAAAAACCACCTTTTCAAAGAAAATCGCTGCCGCACTTCTTAAAGACGGCAAGGCAAAGGTCAAGGGGCTGTATTCCGAGCGCACGGGCAAAACCTACGACGGTACGGTGCTTCTCTGCGACACAGGCGATAAGTATGTGAATTACCGTATCGAACAGACCAAATGATCCGGCTGAACGAAGCACAGTATCGCAAGGTAAAAAAGCTGACCCGCTGCCTTTGTGCCAACAACGACGGCGGGTGCTGCCTTGTGCTGGATGACGGCGACCCTTGCGCATGTGTGCAGGCGATCAGCTATTCGCTGCTGTGCAGATACTTCCGGGAAGCGGTACTGCCCGCCGACCGGGAGCTGTGCGCAGACATTATGCGGGAATATGATACCCGGAAGAAATGCGAAATGTGCGGCAAACCCTACCATGCCCGCAGCAACCGTGCCAAGTATTGCGACGCCTGCGCACCCATAGCGGCACGGCGCAAAGCTGCCGAGCGCAAACGCCGCCAGCGGGAAGCTGTCAAAGTACGGCTACAAATCACGGTTTAGGGGCTGAAAATGCCTTGCTATAAGCCACCGTGCAGCCGTCTTTTCTACTGTCGAGGGATATTTCCCTTGATACCCCGAAAATCCCGTTTGAAAGCGTGACATACGAGTTTCCGGCTCTGCCGGAGTACGGGGAGTTACGGAGCAAGCATAGGGAGTGTAGCCACACGCCCGCATATCCCCGCCGTCCTCTTTGGAGTTCGGCGGGGATTTTTTGCTTGTTGGGATAGTCCCAAACCCTTATACCATTCAGAAAGGAGCGCATAAATGGACGAACACATTTTTGAAGTATATCTCATAAACAAAGCCCGCCATACGGAGCAAAACCCCGTTGCAGAATGGGTACAGCTACCGACTGACGCGGAGAAAATGAAAGAAGTCTTTGCCCGGATCGGCGTGGACGGCATTGATCCGTCTGAATACGAGGTTGCCGCCTACGAATCACCCATTGACGGGCTGACAGACCGTTTCCGTCCCGGCGAAAGTCTGGACGAGCTAAACTACCTTGCCGCCCTGCTTGCCCAGCGCAGCCAAGAGGAACGGGAGAAATTTGCCGCCGCCATGATCCACGGCGACCACGCGGCAAGCATTGCCGACGCGATCAACCTTACCCACAATCTTGACTGCTACTGGCTTTATCCCGCTGTCCGCAATAGCGAGGACTACGGGCATTATGTAGTTGACGAGCTGGACGAGCTGGAATTGCCGGAAGCCGCGAAAAAGTATTTTGATTACAAAGCCTTTGGGCGTGACGCGGTGCGGGAGGACGGCGGCACTTTTACCGATTACGGCTATATCTACAACAACAAAAACGACTTTGCCGTATGGTATGCAGACCATGACATTCCGAAAGAACACCGCATTACCCCAGACCAGCCGGACACGGTTTTTATGGACGCTGCCGCTGTTCCCCAGCAGGCCGCAGCCGTCACCGAGCCGCAGCAGCCGATCCCCATTTGCCCCATTGAGCTGACTGCCACCGACACGGCGGGAAAGGTTAAGGAAATCACGGCGCAGCTTGAAGCTGGCGTAAAAGATTTGTTCCATAGTGAGCGATACCAGGACTATTTGAAAGCCATGTCCAAGTTCCATGATTACAGCCTTAACAATACGCTGCTGATCGTGATGCAGAAGCCCGACGCTTCCCTTGTGGCTGGCTTTAACAAATGGCGTGACGAGTTTGAACGCCATGTAAAGCGCGGCGAAAAAGGCATTAAAATCCTTGCCCCTGCGCCCTATAAAATCAAAAAGGAGCAGGAAAAACTTGACCCGGACGGCAAGCCCGTTATCGGTGATGATGGCAAACCTGTCACCGAGCAGAAAGAAATCACTATCCCCGCCTTTAAGGTGGTAAGCGTCTTTGATGTGAGCCAGACCGACGGCAAGGAGATCCCGGACATTGCCGTGGATTCTCTGACGGGCAGCGTCGAGCAGTACGAGGACTTTTTCAAAGCATTGGAGCAGACTTCTCCCGTCCCTGTTGGTTTTGAACGGATTGACAGCGGCGCACACGGCTATTACCACAATACAGAAAAGCGCATTGCGCTCAATGAGGGCGAAAGCGAGCTGCAAACGGTAAAGACCCTTATCCATGAGATTGCCCACGCCAAGCTGCATGACATTGATCTGAACGCGCCCCCGGAACAGCAGCAGGAACGCCCCAGCCGCCGTACCCGCGAGGTGGAAGCAGAAAGCATTGCCTACACCGTATGCCAGCACTTCGGGCTTGATACCTCTGACTACTCTTTCGGGTATGTTGCCGGATGGAGCAGCGACAAGGACATCAAAGAATTAAAGGCTTCCCTTGAAACCATCCGGGCTACGGCAAGTGAGTTGATTACCGAGATTGACGGGCATTTCCGTGAGCTTCAGCAGCAGCGGGAAGCGGCACAGGAAGAACGCCCCGTATTGGAAAGCCTTGCCCCCGAACAGCAGCAGGCGATCCGCGACGAGGTACAAGCCACCCTGCAAATGCTGGCTGATACCGATATGCAGATTTACGGTGAGGTATCGCAGGGAACGCTTGACGCGCTGGCAGCACAGGGCTATGTCCTGCAGGACGGCGTTGTGCAGCGGGAGCCGGCAGCGTTATCCCAGCAGGAACAGGAAAACGCCTACCGTCTGGACGATGGTACATACCTCTATGTGCAGACCAGCGATAACGGCTATGACTACACCCTGTATGACAGCAATATGAAAGACCTTGACGGCGGGCAGCTTGACAATCCCGATCTGTCCATGACCGCCGCCCGTGATGAAATCCTTGCGCTCCATGAGCTTCACCCGTCCGCGATTGAATCCATACCCATTGAAGATTTTGAGCAGTTGCGGGATGCAGCCGAACAAGTGGTGCAGCAGCCGGAACACACCTTTTCCATTTACCAGCTCAAAGACGGCGACGAAACATGGGGCTACCGTTTTGAACCGCTTGACCGTCTGCGGGCTGTGGGACTGGATGTGCAGCGGGACAATTACGACCTTGTGTATTCCGCGCCGCTGGCTGACGGGGATTCTCTGGAAGATATTTACCGACGCTTTAATCTCGACCATCCGGCAGACTTCACGGGACATTCCCTTTCCGTTTCCGACATCGTTGTACTGCGTCATGGGGACACGGAAACTGCCCATTACTGTGACAGCTTCGGTTTTACGGAAGTGCCGGAGTTCTTGCAGCAGCAGGAACAAACTGCGCATAAATGGAACGGCATTGACGGGCTTTTGAATAACAAACCTTTTATGCTGGGCGCAACGCCCACCGAACAGGCAAATGCGCTGATCGACCTTGCCGAGCAGGACGGGCAGCGTTTGGGCAACGCCGAGCGCGGCTTGATTGTGCAGTACCATGAACAGGTGCAGGATCTTCCGAAAACCATTGCTTTTGTCAATGAGCTGTGCGAAAAGGGCTTTGAACAGCAGCACGGACACCTTGACTATCTTGTGAAGCAGCGCGTGGATGCAGAGATCACCGCAGCCGTGCAGGAACGCCAGCAGAGCGAGCCTTTGCCCCCATCCCTTGATCCGGCTGTGCAGCCTGTGGTGACGATTATTTGGAGTGAAAGCGACAAGCTGCGCGAGGGTGAGCAGATGCCCCTTGCCCGTGCTGACGCCCTTTTCAAATCTCTGGACAAAACCCGCCGCACGGAACGGGAGCAGCCGGGATATGACGGGAGCTGGTACGACAAAACCAAGTTCCGCATTGACTTCACTTTCCACGGGGAAGCCGACAACTACGAGGGACGGCAGGATTTTGGCGACGGGGACGGCTCTTTGATCGACCATATCCAAGCCCACCACGAATACTATTCGCAGGACGAAAGCTATAAAAACAGCGTGATCCGTAACGAGGGCGCGGAAGCGTGGGCGCAGGAACAGGCAGAGCGTGAAATGATCCTGTCCGAGTTCGTGCCGTATATGCGGCTGCATTGCAATCTCTATGAGCAGGAACGCACCGCAGCGGATATGCTGGAATCCGGCGGAGAGCTGACGCCGGAGCAGACTGCCTATTTTAATGCCGTGCTGTCCCATGTGGACACTTGCCGGGAAAAGCTAAACGCTGGTGAGTACACCTTGCCCGCCCCGCCCCAGTTTGCAGACTTTGCACAGGAAGCCGCAGAAATGGAAGCCTACAAAGCCCATGTGCGGGAAGAAATCGCACAGGAAGCCGCAGCAGCGGGTATGACCGTTGAGGAATACGCCGCCAACGGCTACGAGCCGAGGGAGCAGCCCATCGACGCGCCCCAGCAGACGGAAGCCGCTGTACCCGAAGAATCCACCCCAGCACAGGCAGAAACAGCCGCCGTCAAGTATTACCCCATCAATGAGGGCGCAGCCAGACGCGCAAATGACGCAAACAGTTTCCGGGACTACACACCGGGCAGCGCAACCGCCGCATACAGGCAGATGGTAGACCAAGCCGCCGAGCTTGCGCAGAATCAGAAAAGCCGTGTCGATCCCATGCACCATGAGAGAATAGACCAGCTCCTTGACACCTACGCCCGACGCCTTGCGGAGAACATGAACAACAGCTATGCCATTGAAGCCCGTGTGCCGTCTATCCTTATCGCTGGCGGCAGCAATTTCCCCGTCCGTAAAAAGGAAAAGCAGAACGCAGCCCGCGACCGCAATATGCAGGACTGGCAGGATGTGCAGGGGATTCTTGATAAAATCCGCAGCACAGGCATGGGCGGCATCAGCGCGGACGATCCGCAGGCTGTCGCCAAGCTGGAAGCAAAACTGGTGAAGCTGGAAGCGGCGCAGGAAACAATGAAAGGCGTAAATGCCTATTACCGCAAGCACGGTACGCTGGAGGGCTGTACGCTCCTAAAGCCGGAACAGATCAAAGAATTGCAAGAGGGCATGGCGCAGAGCTGGCATTTGGAGAAAAACAAGCCTTTCCAGAGTTTTGAGCTGTCCAACAACAATGCGGAGATCCGGCGCATCCGTGGGCGCATTGAGCAGCTAAAGCAGCATGAGGATAAATCCTTTGTAGGCTGGGAGTTTGACGGCGGGCGCGTGGAAGCCAACAAGACCGACAACCGACTGCAAATCTTCTTTGACGAAAAGCCCGATGATGCAGCCCGTGCCGAGCTGAAAGCCAACGGTTTTAAGTGGGCGCCCAGCGCGGGCGCATGGCAGCGGCAGCTTAACAATAATGCCTACTATGCCGCAGGGTATGTTTCCTGTATTCAGCCTATCACCGGGGAAAAGCCCATTGACTTGCAGCGCAACGCCCAGCACCAGCAGGCAGCGCCTACCCCCGACGCCCTTTTGACCGGGGAGCAGATCACAACGCCCCGTGGCAGCTTCCACTTGACTTCTATGAGCGTGGAGCAGATGCGGGAAGCCGGGTATGGTATTCACCACACTTCCGAGGACGGCAAGTATCATATCATGGGCAACGGCACACAGGCCTTTGCCGTCGCCGTGGAGCAGCCGGAAAACTATCTGAAAAATGCGGAAATGTCCACCGAGCAGAATTACAACATGATCGACGGGCGTATTAACAATACCCCGTCCGTGGACGAGCTGGAAGAAAAGGCAAAGCGCGGTGAAGTTGTTTCCTTGTCTGCCCTTGCAGCAGCAATCAAAGCCGAGGATGGCAGAACGCCCCAGCGTGACAGCGGCGGCAAAAAGCCCTCTATCCGCGCCCAGCTCAAAGCCGATCGGCAGCAGGCGGCAAAGATGCAGAAACAGGATAAGGAGAAAAAGCGCAGCATCAAGAAAGATTTAGAAATGGAGTGAGCCAATGAAAAAGTTTGAAAATGTGGATGTGATAGATACGCTGCAACAGATCATGCGGCACAACACGGCGTACTATCGGAACGATTTTGATATTGACAAAAGGATTCTGACACGGGCGGCGCAAAGCAGCAGCCCGGAGGACAAAGCCTATCTCTGGATGTCCCGCCCAGCCGGGACCCATTGCTTACGGGAACGGGATGTGTTTCTCAAAGATACGCAGGAATACAACACTTTCCGCTTCTATGCCGAGCAGACCAGCGACAAAGTGCTTGCCTATGCCGTTGCGATAACGGGCATAGAGAACGGTAAAATCATGGGCAATCTCTACGAGTTGGACTATCGGGAGCAGGCAAAAAAGGTGTTCCGTGAAGCCTTGCCCGCTGATACCAATGCTCTGATCTATGAGAACGGCACACGACACCAGCCGTCCAATTACCGATTCGACACCCAGCCGGACAAGGATTTCGGGAAGTTTGAACGGTTTGAAGCCCTGCCCAATGACCCGGATGCGCTGCAAGAGCTTTTGCACAGCGAAAAGCAGGCACGGGAGCAGCTTGCGCCGGGGGATGTCCGCAGCCATGTTGCGGATCTGTCCGACAGAAAGGTTATGGACGAAGCCCAGCGGATCGCAGACGCCTTTCAAAAGCTGCCCGCGCCCAACAGCCCAAACAAGACGCATTTCATGGTGGAGGTATCGCAGACATTTTTATGCCTGACATCCAGCAAGGAGCAGGAACGCTTGCAAGCTATGCTGCCCTATAAATCCCTGTACTTATCCGGCATGAAAGACAAGCGCGGTATCTTTGCGCTGATTAACAAAGACGAAAACCGCAGTCTGCCCCTGCGCCAGCCGCGCCGATCCGTGCGAAGCCAGCTCAAAGACGGGCAGACAAAAGCCGCTGCACCGAAAAAAGCAGCGGCAAAGAAAAAGAATAACGATTTGGAGGTATGAGCATGAGCCGTATTACATTTACCGTCGAGGAAGAAAATCTGATCTGTATGTACCACAACACCGACAGGCACAGGACACTTGCCGGGATCTCCGACGCCCTGCAGGACATGGACGCAGATATGCGCCATCTTGCCGAGCAGACAATCCATAAGCTGCACAATATGACCGATGCAGCGTTTGAGGAAGCAAAGTTTAGTATGACGCTCTCCGACGCAGAGTAACAGCAACGCGGGACGCGGTAGCCATCTTTCGGCTGCTGCGTCCCGCGATTTTTCTTTGAATGGGAACTGATAGAACATAAATGTATCTGCACGGACAGCGAGATGAATACAGTTCTCCTGTATATGTCGAACTAATCAATGCGGTATACTATCTAATCCCATTGGTTGCAATTAACATTATCAGCCTAATCACAAAGAAACATTAAGTTAAAACCGACGGGGGATCAGTAGGCTACAAACTACCGATCCCCCGTTATTATTGTTTTTAAGATTGTTTCTTGGCTTTTTTGCTAAAGGTGAGAGCCAACGCAACGCAAGCTATAATTCCAACGATGTATGGAATGGCTAATGTAAATGCTGTACTTGCCGGTGCGCTATATCCAGCGTATTTTGTACCCCATAGAATATCGCAGTAGTTATATGCAACAACAGCGCACATAATATCCGAAAGCAAAACTGCGAACAAATCGAACAGTTTAGATAAAGTTTTCATGTTGATACCTCCATTTTCATTTTTTCTTTGCGCTTTTCAAGAGCAGAACCGCACCTAAAATTATAGCAACAATACAGAGAATGAGAAAAATACCGTTTCCGTCTATGCTAATCATTGATGCCTCGCTTATTTGATTTGAAGCAACTGGATTGAACACCGACAATACTCCCCACATGATTAAGCAAATAACGCCACCAACCGAACTAATAAGCCCCAACAGCCATTGTGTACGCTCAAAAGATGTAACAGGACTATTGCCATGTTTGTTTGTAGAATCATTCTGCTGTTGGCTATCTTGTTTCATTAAGTAATCTAATGAAACATTGAAATAGTTGCTAATGGTAATGAGCTTGTCGCTTTCTGGAACAGATTGACCCGATTCCCATTTGGATATTGCTTGTCGAGATACGCCTAATTGTTCTGCAAGCTGCTCTTGTGAAAGACCGCTTTTTTTACGAAGTGAATATAATTTTTCTGACAGTTCCATATTTCCTCCTTTCACCTATATCATACACAATGTAGTGGTGGAACTCTATGTGTACGGATGGGCAATTACGCAACTGGCAGTTGCAAATCACTTTTTTTGCCTTGTCACGCTTTTAACTTTGATATTTCACCCCAGAAAGGAAAACATACAGGCAAGCTATTTTCCTCGTTGGGAAGCCTTGCGGCAAGCCGGAAAATGGCACTCTAAACGGTGACAGTCAGGTGTTATACATAGCTGTCACGCGCCTTGAAATGTAGACTGCCCATAATAACAGCAGCCAGACCGAATACCACCCAGCCCCATATCGGATCATGCTCGGATATGAAGTATGCCAGCACCCCAAACGCCACCGACCACAAAAGGGACATCATGCCGCCAATCGTCCAAAAGCCGACGCCTGTATGCTGCAACCAAAACAGCAGCAGGAACACGGCAATGCCGATCAGCAGGCAGAACGCCGGGTGTATCGTCCACAGCGTATGACAGAGCAGCCCGGACAGGGCGGCAAGCAATATGCTGTCAAAGAAAATGATGTTGCCGATAAATACGCCAATTACGGTAAGCACTATGCTTAACACGATATAAATACCAAACAGGATCACGCCCATATCCAGACCTCACTTTCTGTTTACTCCGTGATACTGTCCATAATGCGCTGGACAGTATCGCAGGTATCATCAAAGGAAATATCCTTTGCATAGTCAAAATCACGCTGATACTTTTTCCAGAAGCCCCGGAGCTGTTCGCTTGCGCGGATCTCCGCGATAATATCCGGGTAGACTTCCAGCACTTTGCGGCTGCCGCGCTTGTCCGCTGTCCGTTCCAGAGCTTGTAGCAGCGTCTTTGCATTGCACTCCGCGCCGCGTAGGGCATACAGAATATGTATGTCGTAATAATCTCTCGGACGGGTATTGGCAATACTGCGGGACAGCACCGTTTCGATCTTCTCCGCTAACACCGTTTCAAGGTTATAGGCAAGGATGCTGATTGTGCGGTCATCGAACAGCAGAGAAAAAGTATATTCAATCTCCCTCGGCGTGATAACATCCCCGGTAGTCACATCCACGGTCAAGGGTACACTAATCGGCGGGTAGTTTGCTTTCAGCGCAACACGGATGCCAGGATAATCGTCACCCTCGCGGATGTCTGAAATGTCCACCAGCTCAAACTTCACATCGTCGGTAATTTCCACGGCGCAGATTTCTCCGAAGATCTCACGGATAGATTCATGCGTCAGCGTAAAGCCTTTGATTGTGGTATCTAAATCCATTGTCGCCCTTGTGTCCAGACCGACGATTGCAGAAATAAGGAAACCGCCTTTGAGAATGAAATTGTGCTTGTACTTTGACAGCGAAATTCGTTCCAGCAGTCTTTCCAGCATATAGTTCTGCATGACGAGCTGGGCAGAAATGTTCTTTTCCACAGCTTTCTTTTTGATAAAGGCTTTAAGCTGCATCGGATTCTTTGTAATCATAATAACACCTCCATATAGCGCAGCACTTTAGGCTTCACACGAAGCTGATCCGCATACTGCATCAGTTTGTGTATGTCTTTTTCTTTGGAAGTCGCGTACTTCTTCATTGCCGCGCCCACGATCTGAATGTCGCTGCCGCTACCGCGCAGAATGTCGCACAGCGTCCTTTCAAGGTCATAGACACGAATGGGATTGCCGCAGGGGGATTGCAGTTCAATCACACCAAAAGAATAGTTCTCCGGCACAACTCGCTTGATGTTGATACTTTCCTGTTTCAGCGACGGCGAATTATAGCCTTTGGGAAATGTCATGGTGTATTGCGCCGGGGTGCGGTCAGAATAGCCCAGCAGATACAGCGCGGTATCGTGTGAGTATATCCCGCGCCCGTACTTGCGCTGCAACAGGTAAAAATCATCTTCCCATGCGTTGCTTCGCACATACAGGCCGCGCCCGAAACGGTAAAGTTCCCCGTTCTCTACAAGTTCCTGTAAAACGCTGCGGTGCAGCCCTGCGGCTGTCACCTGTTCTGCGGTAATTGTTCCGTCCGGCGACGCTTCCAATAGTTCTTTAATTTTTTCTTTGTCGGTCATAGCTGCTACCTCACTTTCGACTACTACACATTATATTATACAGAAATAATGTGTCATTGTCAATACAAGGACGACAATCACACATCAAATCATTTGTAAATAATGTGTGACTGTCGGTGCGTCTACAACGCTTTTTCCTGTTCGCGCCCACGGGCAGGGTGCAAAATGCTGTCGATATTCTGCTTGACGGCATCATACTCACGGAGCTGCTTTTTGAGTTTGCCATACTCGGTATACAGCGCGTCCTTTTCTGCGGTAAGGCGTTTGTAATCGGCTTTGAGCTTTGCCAGATCGGGGAGCTTGCCGGACACGCCGGATGCTTTCAATGCCTTTGCCGCAGCTTCAAAGAGGATGATTTCGCTTTCATGTCCACGCAGATATTTTTCCTTGTCACGGGATTTCTTGTATTCGTCGTACAGCGGTTTCAGCTCTTTGTATGTGGTGATGTTCTTTATGAGCAATGCCATATCGGACAAGCGGCGTTCCACATCTTTGAGCGTCGCCGCAGTCTGCTCATTCTCGCCCTGCAGGGCAGCGATTTTCTGCTCCAAGTCTGCATACCTGGCTATGCCATTCTGATCGAGGAATACCATTGTGCGGGCGGCGCGTTTCAGATTTTCAATCTTTGCCCAACGCTCATAGCCCGCCGACTGCTGGGCTTTGATGCTGTTCTCAATATCAATCAGCAGCGAAACGCCCTTGCGTTCCGGCTTTGGCTCTTTGGTAATGACCTTGCCCTTGATGCGCTCGGCTATGGCTTCCTCTGTGTAGGCTTCCCCCAGCGTCTTGCAGCGGGTGAAGCGTTCCTGTCCGGGAGCGCGGAAAGAGATATATTTGCCGCGCTTGATCTCGTAGCCCTCTGCTTCCAGACGGCGCAGCAGATCATCAAGTTCAGCAGACACGGGTATGAGCTTATCAATGGCGATTTTCAGCTTTGCCTTATAGCTCGTCCCCTTACGCTGGGCATCCCATTCTGCGTAATGCTTGCCCCGATCCGCGCCGGGGATCACAACGGACAGCCCGTTTTCCTTGCACAGTCTGTCGCTCGTTCTGCGGATAAAGCCGTAGCTTTTCCGATTGGAGATATACTTTTTATGCTCGGCAAAATCCACAGCGCAGAAAATGATGTGGTTATGGACATGACCCTTATCTATGTGGGTGGATATGACATACTCATACTTGCCCCCAAGTATTTCATCGGCAAGCTGCTTACCGATTGCATGGGCTTTTTCATAGTCCACTTCTCCCGGCTCAAAGGCCTGTATCAGATGGTGGGCAAGGTTGTTGCCCTTGTTCATTGCCCATTGCCGGGTTTTCTCAAATTCAATGTCTGCTGTTTCAATTCCGCAGCCATAAGAGGACACCAGCACTTTCCCGTCTGTCTTTGCCGGATTGGTGATGTAGTCCAGAGCTTTCTTTAGGGTGCTTTTGATAGGATGGATCTTTGTGATAGCCATATTTCTGCCAACACCCCCTTGATGTCCTCAATATCCTGCGCATAGATTTCCCCGGTGGCATTGACGCGCTTTGCAATTTGGTTTATGTTCGTGCCGATCTTTTGCAGCTCGGCAGTCATAGCCTTTATATCGCTGTAATCAATCTTGATAACATAGCCGTCAATCAGCATTTTCCGGGCATAAGTGGAGAAGCAGCGCGTTCCCATCTGCTGCATTTTCAGCTCAATCATTTCCCGTTCCTGCGCTGTTACCGGGACGCGCAGCACAATGTTCCGCACTCTGTTTGCCATTCGTTCACCGTCCTTTCCATATAAGGGTTTGGGACTATCCCAACAAGCAGACGCGCCGCCATCCGACAGGACGGGCGGGTGCGTTTTACGGGAGTGTGGCTACACTCCCTATGCTTGCTACGGTATCTTTCGTCCTCACTACTACTACGGTGAACACCTCCGAAATTGCCAAACAGAAACAAAAAAAGCCGCAGGAGCAGTATGCTCTTGCAGCGTGTATGAAAGAAAACAACAGCGGTTTTTATTTCGCTGCTGCTTCATGCTTTTTCTCGACTTCCACAACTTTCTGTGCTGTTGCGGTGACAATTTCCAATCCGTCATTGCTCATGCTGTCCAGCAGAGCGTCAAGCTGACGCCGCTGTGTATTCTTTTCAGCGTCTTTGTTCGGAAAGAAAAACTGATCTACCGATATGGAATAACGGGTAACAAGCTCATAAAAGATTTGCAGGCTCGGCTGCTGTCCCTTGTTCTCAATGTTCGCAAGATAGCGGGGCGATATATCCATATCGTCGCTGACATTCTTGCGGGATTCGCCGCGCTTTGTTCTCGCTTCTTTTATAGCCTTTCCAAACGCCGTAAAGTCGTAAAGCGGTACGGGTCTTTTCATGGCTAATACATTTCCTTTGTGCTAAAATAATTCCTATATTTATATTATATAGTTCATCTTTCTTGTTGGATATGATTACACAATTCATAGTATTAGCCATTATAATTCAATTATTCACAGAAAAACCGTTATGGATACGATGCCCTATTTACCAAAACGAAACAAGGGTACACATCTAAACGATATAGATACAAAGACATAGAGCCGATGAACTTGTGAGATAACTCGCGGCTCATCGGCTCTTATTTTTAATCATTTGATACACTATCAAGTATTTTTTTCGTTCCGGAAATTTCGGCATTGATAATGTCGATCATTCGTTTAACATTTGCTGTATGAAAAGACGATACTTGTTCTTCCCACGACTTAGTTACTTGATTTTCTATTCCTTGACGATATTTATATAGATTATCTAATCGTTTTTCCAATAACTGTTTTTGCTCTGTGGTATCAAAGAAATCCATAAAAAAAGCAGCGATGGAAAATGTATTTGTATCATAATCAAATGTAACGATTGAATGATTCAAAGTATTTCTAAGTTCAGTTTTTCCTTGCGCAGTTAGCCTATATATGGTTTTATCTGGCATATTTCCTTCCTTTTCAACCGTACCAGATATATACCCCTTTTTTTCTAAAGACTTTATTGTAGCATAAACAGTCGAATCGGCAATGTTATACCAATATTTAATATTCATCCATTGTAATTGCTTTATGATTTCATAAGCATTAAAAGGGGAATTATTTATCAATCCCATAATCATAGTAGCTGATTTTGATAACATTTCTCTTACTCCTTGATTTATTCATAAATTTGTGATACTCTATATATAGAGTGGTTTTAATATGTAGTAGTGTTTTACTATACTACTATTATATCATACCGATTTTGAAAATGGAATACCTATAAGGAGGTTTTTATGCCACAGCTTAATAAAGGGGGAAAATTTGTATTTGGGCTTTCGGTTATACGCCCTGATTTAACGATACATATTCCACCACAAGCACTATCAGAATATGATGCTGTCCGAGATGGAAAAGTTATCATTTTTACAGGAAGTAAAATAACAGGAGGCTTCTGTGTTACTACATATTCATTGTTGTCAAATTCAAAGTTAAAGCATATTTTAGAGGATTGTCCTGCATTAAGGGATTGTTTGCTTTTAGAGGGTGAATTTATGCAATATAAAGGGCGCAAATATGCTTGGATCAGCATTGATGGAAGCGGTGTTATCAAAGTTCCCCCAAAAACATTGTCAGTTTTAGATCTGCACTCTGGAATGGAGCTGCTATCTATTCGCAGCAGTGATATTGCATTTACAATGGGAGCAAAAGGACCTTTGATGGAAAGATCATACAGTTTTTATGGTAACATTGAGAAATATTAAGGAGCTTGTGTTATCATATGAAGTGCAACGGTAGAAAAAAGGTAGCGGCCCACGGGAAAATCCATTACAATGGTAAGCGACCAAACCAACACATTGG